>WLWD01003463.1_pt1 | contig 25925 bp, 18 predicted proteins | sample 6712731 | NCBI WGS metagenome assembly WLWD01 (sample SAMN12718690, study PRJNA576275) | sponge metagenome | isolation source: marine sponge | host: Mycale hentscheli | place: New Zealand: South Island, Marlborough, Capsize Point | collected 2014-11-01 | reverse complement strand
TTTTGTGGGTTTGTGGTTATTTTTGTGGTTATAGGTGATGGAACTGGGAGCTTCAAGACAGTGAATTTGGAAGTGTTTTAAGCTGAAAAAAGAGAAATTATTTTTCCTTATCTCTATAACTTGGTATACTGATACTTTAATACCTGAAGTTTCATATGAGCCTGATTTTGTGGGCACACGAAATTTGAATCTCGAAATATTTTAAATTTTAAGAAAAAAAGTGTTTAAGCCAGGATTTTTTTAATTTATTGAGTATATCTCTAAAAATTTGACACATGATGTAAAATTAAAATTATTATGTATTACTTTGGTAGCTATACCTTGAAAATTAAGTAAGTTGTGGTTGTTTTTCACCAAAAAAAATGTACGCATGGTAAGGGTCATCAAATGATGATGTTTAGAGCGGGTTGTGGGCCTTTAGTACACATAAACGCGACGTCACAAAACAGCGCATGCGTATTTGTGTCATAAAGGCACGAGGGCGCCAGTTTACCGCTAATTGTTGCACGGGTATGGCTGATTTAGCTACGGTTGTATCTCAGGCCCTAGGTATCAAGTTTTACGGCGTTACTGCCTATCACGGCCAGCGTTTTAGCTTCCGTCTGGAGCTGCACAACCCGTAGGACTCCAACTGCATCGCCCTGATGTTGTCAGAATACCGAATGCTGGGAGCCTTGGGAGAGTATTAAACTCCTTCAGCTTTTCTTCAGCTCTTGAAAAAGATGACCTCTTGGATAGGCTTAGCTCCAAGTTAGTAATACCAGCCAACAATTCTGACTGATTTAGACTTCGTTTACTGCTGCTAGTAGAACGATGAGAATCCATATAGCCGCTTGCAGTTAGGGAAAGTCCCGTCTTACCGCTCAGGGAAATAACCGTTCGACCTTAGCTCGTTAACTAGCTACGTTTAATGACGAACTACCGCAAAATCTTGACGTCAAAAAAAATGGCGTAAAATGTATTAGAGTGAATGAGAAAAGTGCTGTTCTCCATTTTCCATTCTCTAAACAGGCAGTTTTACTATTGTTAACATTATTAGGATGATGAAGAAAAGCTATGTGTATGTTAAATGACTGTAGTGAGGGTCTATACAGTAGTTTCAAAAAATCCACTCTTTAAGTTGGAAGCACTGTATACTTTATCACAGCTGCAGGGTATGCTATAAAAATGGGTATAGTATAGTATCTTTGACTTTAGTAAGATGTGATCTTAGTGTCTTACCTGACTTAAAAGCTGTTTTGGAGTCAAAGTTCAGCCGAGAATGACTGAATCATCATTAACTAGAACATCTTCAATGTTCCAATTGTTAATGTCCCAAGTATCTGAAGTTCAGTGAGTTACTCTTGCATACAGTCCCTTTACTATCAGTCTGAGGTATTTCTTTTTTGAAGACAAAGAGAGGGAGCACACTGAACCAAATGTCCAGAATTGGAGAACTAGTCAAGATTTTATTTAGTCTAGAAAATGACTGCAATTTTAGAGATGTATAGCGGCAGTGAACCTAGCACTTACTTATCAATTTATGATCTTGACTAATGTATTGGTATGGTAATTCACCACTTACCATCTTCAGCCAGTTGTTGGTCCCAGTCATGGAAGTGGGTGGAGCAGTTTGACCTCCGATACCTCTCTGCCCATCGGAACAAGTCTCTGAGAGTAATGAGACCATACTTGCCTGCAAATATACCAGACACCGACCTTCTCTCCTAAACACACAAACACCATACTATAGTAAATTATCAGTTAATTGTCAGTAATCTCCAAAATCAGAGCGTGACAAACTGGAAGACTACTATAACCCTCTTGCGCATGCATGCTGAGGGTAACAAAGAACATTTTTCACATAAGGAAGAGCTCATTTCTCACATTGGAAAGGAAGGAGGGGAGGGGAAGAGAGTACTAGCAGTTAAGGGTACTGTACACCTATATACTAATACACTTGTGTGTCAGTAATGACAACAGTGTTTATTCATGAATAATTCATGAATAATTCATGAGCTGAAACAGTTTGGTGTAAAGCATCACATGGTAAAGTTCCCTCACATTATGTAGAATTGATTAATTGTAACTAAAAAGCGGGTGGAATAGACGAGGGAAGGCTGCGTAGGTTTCTAAAAGAAAGGCGAAAGTATGAAAGAGAAGGCAAAAAGGCTAAAAAGCATGTGTAATCGGCGAGGTAAGGCAGCGCAGTAAAAAGAAGGTGAAAGTACGAAACAGAAGGCAAAGGGTGAACAATTAATTGTAACTAAAAAGCGGGTGGAATCAAATCGGCTAGAAAAGGTGGCGTAGGTTTCAAAAAGAAAGACAAAAGTATGAAAGAGAATGCAAAAGTTTTGTAAAACTCAAGTCCACTATCATGAAAGACAGAGATTCAGAAGCAGGAGAGATAGACTGGAGGATAAGGGACTCTAAGACTCAAGAAGAAAGAGCTGAAGAAAGGAAAGGAGGGGGATAAGAAAAGAGTTCAGGAAAAAAGAGAGCATGAGCTGGAAACTGATGTAACCTTAACCAATGGTAGAGAATAATAACAATGATTAAAAATAATCTATGCTACTGCATTTTTACTTTTCAATATGTCAATCGCCACGGTACTTGCTAGTATTGTAATAATTCAGTACAACAATTTCTAGTTTGTTTGTTTTTAATACAAGCTAAAAGAAGATGCTCAAAGAATTAAAAAAATGATATGTTCAGACCAGCCTTAGAAAAAAATTGTTTCAGAATCTAAGAATCAATTTACAGTAATAATAAGTCATATTCATAAAAAATTAATTAATTAATTGTTAAACAAATAATAATCCATTTCCCTATTAAACTCACTTGTAAGTCCTTCATGACCCTGACCATCTTGTTGGAGTAAGACAGAGGCAACTGACAGCGCCGATGAAGTATCTCCACCAACTCATCACTGGGAAGGTCTTCAAAATGAAGCTCAATGAAACGGTTACGAAAGGCACGTGATAAAACCTGAAGCAAAAAATTATGTCAAGCGGAAAGCAAAAAAATGAAGAAAACAAAACAAAAAACCCCCCATCAACCCTGGTTTTAAACTTATGTCCAATGATATTAGCAAATGCAATCACATAGTAAATTGCCTTATTACATAGGCATGTGCATTTTATTACATTTAAGTCCCAGATATAAAAAAATGAGTACAAATATACATGGAAAGGGATGTCACAACCCACCTTCCTACCACCATAAGCTCCAGGTGGATTCTGTGTGCCAAAGAGCATAAAGTTGGGATTTGCCTTCACTAGTTCCTGAGTCTCCGCAATGAACAATTCTCTATTATCATCAAGCACCTAAAACAAATTTGGGGGGGAGGGGGGAAATACAAAATTGCGAAGCAAGACCCTCACTAACGAGGCTCAATTGAAATTTTGGTGTATATGTATATGGCAAAGTTCAAAGAGGTCAATACGTGTCCATCCCTGGTGGCTACTTTAAAACGTTAATAATAGCAATATTTCTCGTTCTACCAGTAAATATTATGTTCGTTAAGTAAAAGAGGTGATGAGAATTCAGCCATTGCTGAACATGCTTGGCAGCAACATCAACATGGGAAGAGGTAAGAGTTGTAGACAGAGCCAGTAAAAATCATGAGTTAAAAATCAAGGAAGCTCTACACATACAGATGACACCGGACAACAAGTTAAACAGACATAGGTTTAGAGCTTCCATGATGCTGCTGTCTATGCTGCGTGCAAATCACCCCCCAGGATGATAATAATCATAGTAAGTGTACCCTCCAGTTATCTTGCTGTCTATAATGTGTTTATTACATCACCATGGAGAGTTCAACCTTAGTTGACCCCTGAAGAGGACTTTGGCAAGAAGTCGAAATATTGGCTGTAAGAGAGAGAAAATTTGCCACTGTTATAATTATTTCAGCCAAGAATGACTGAGACGTCAACATTAGCGTGGGCGCAAGAAATTTAGGAGACAAGACTTTGAAATAATGCCAGGAAAAATAAAGGCAAAGAAAGTCACTAAGAAAATACAATATGATGCTTTATCTACTAGCGATCTGGTACAACAGAGCATTTTAGTCGTGAAGAGAATACAATGTAAGTCTTGTGCTGGTATATCCAGTGAACAAGTGTGTATGTGTGTGCTGCTAAAGAATAGCACAAATAAATTAAACAAAAACATATAATACTAACGAAGAAATTATTATAAACAGCTAGCATTCAAAATTGAATTTCAGTCAAACCAGCTCACTCGCCATTTGTGCAGAAGCACATCACTAATACTTAGGACTTGCTATTGGTAGATACTATACTTGACAACAGAAAAAGGCTTACATTAATGCCAATATAGTAACAGCATGATCAGAACTCAGTGACGCTAGTCTGGACAAATTGCAACAGGAGCCGGCAGAATCACTCAAACGCCAGCAATAAAAGAAACAACTTATTTCAAAGTCTCCACTTACCCTATTTAAAGCTTCCAGGACTTCTGTGGGTGCCAGGTTGAGTTCATCCAGAATAATCCAGTGTCCCTTCCTCATAGCAGTCACCAATACACCTGTTCATACACAAACTCCAATCCCAACTATTTATCAGCTATACCAGCCCCTAAAGATATAACTAAGTAAATTGGGACTTCAAGCTTGTGGTAGTACGATTGAGTAAGCATTTTAGTTGAAAATAAATTTTAAGGATAAAATGCTTATCTAGCTATTATAACCCATATCAGATGACTAACAGGAGTTCATTTAAGGCCCCCCCCCCCCTTGAAATATTCTTCAATTTCATAAGCAAAAAGCAAAGTTAAAAAGTGATTAATTAATAGCTTAAATCATAAGCTCTATTTATTAAACCTCAGCGCACATGCGCAAGAGGGTTATAGTAGTCGTTCTGTTTGTCTGTCTGTCTGTCACGCTCTGATTTTGGAGAATACTGACAATTAACAGTTGGTGTAGGTATGAACTTACTCAGGATGAAGATTTAGGACCTTTTATTGTTCTACTTTTTTTAATTTCGGGCTTATTGTTGAGAAGACGCGGAGCTTAGTACCAGCTTTTATGGGCAACACCCCCTAGTGTCACGTCACAATCACGTGAGCAAATAATTTCTTGCAGCCAGCGATGTAGTTTGATTTATGCTCAGGGAAGTTAACGGAGTTGAAAGAAGTTAAGTTTCGCATTGAAAATGCATATGGTGAGTGTTTCTGGCCAGTTTAGCTTCTTCTCTTATGAAGACAGCATTTCCGTGTACCATTTTCATTGGTCAAACTATTTTGATGCCTCATTAAAATAGATAACAGATTGCTCGTTCTTTTGGAAGGAGATTATATTGCAATAGCTAGGTAGTGTTTAATAGCGCCGAGGGTTCGCACATTTGGTGCTTCATTGTCTTGGTAATTGAAGCCCATCTCCTTTCTCATCTTAGTTCTGTATGAAAGTTGTGACCCCCTTGAGGTAGCGAAGCTCAATTAAATTGATTCCTAAATGAACCCGTGAATAAGGTATAGTACCTTCTTGAAATATGAGCTGTCCAGATGCACTGGTAGTGTATGATCCAACATATTCCTGCAAGTCCGTGTGCTCGTGGTTATTGATTCTCAAACACTCTTGTCCTAACACACGGGCCAAATACTGAATGCAGCTGGTTTTACCAGCAGAAGTGGGACCTTGCAACAGAACCGGGTAGTTCCTATAAAACAAAAACAATAACAACAACAACAACAACCAAGTATTTAATCTAAACAATATTGACACATCACTAAAAAAAAAAGCCTATCTCTCGCATATTTCCCAGCCCATACACCCACATGTGCCCCACCCTCTCACCTGGCTGATGAACACCCACACATGCCCCACCCCCTCACCTGGCTGATATAGCTCTGGCCAAGTTGTCCAGGTTCTTCTGCACACTGGTAGTGACAATATAGTCCTCCGGTACAGAGTTCAGAGGAGAGTAACATCTGAGCCAGAAGGGGCCCACTCTGTGGTACCTGTTCCTACCATTGGATGGGTCAGCTCCAGCACTGGAGAGGAGTTTGTTTGATAGTCTCAGGCAAGTCTTGATGTGAGACTTGACTGTCTCGTGCTGAGAAGGACACAACTCAGAGAGAAGAGTCAGACAGAATCCCTATAAGAAGATGAATATTTTACTGTCAGGAAACAGAGGGGCAAAAAAAAAAAAAAAAAGATTATCCCGGGCAAAAAAAAAGAAAAGAAAAAAAAAAGAAAAAAAAAGGTATATGAATGCTTATTATTGAAAGAGAATCAGAAATACACAGAGAATGTGTGCACTTTAGGTTCTCTTCTTCTTACTGTTTCTTTTAATCAACACAATAACAAAAGTGTATATATTGCACATGAGTACTTCATCAGTGGAAGGTATGTATGGAACTTTGGCCTACACAATAAATTCAGGTATCAGCCTTAAAAGTGTCGGAAAATAAGCACAGAGAGAAAGGCTGCTTAGAATGGTGGTAAGGTTTTCCAGCCCGACAGGTGCAAGCTGAATGATAACACATCAGATGTATCAAAAGTAGTGTCTTTTTTTTCCTTCACAACTTATAAAATTCTTGAAGTATTTTATTAATAAAATGTATTGCTGTAGTTCATAATGGAGTGTGGAATGTTCTTGAGATAGTGCTTGAAAGAACTTTAAGCATAGAAAGAGCCTGAACCATCCCTGAGCAAGACACTGGACAAATTTTTGAAAGCTCAAGAAACTCGCTCCTAAAGTCAAATTACAGCCTAACAAAAATAATGATCAATGTTTTTGACAATTATTATTTGTAGAAAAATCTTACAGAGTGGAGAAGTTGATCAACCTGTTTCAAATAGCGATCAACACAATTTTCCCCCTTTAAACTAAGAAAGTTATAGAAAAAAGATAGATGCCAAAGTAAAAGATAATGAATAGGAGCATCTATGAAAAATAATGAGTCACAGGTAAATTTATGGTTTTATTGCTTTTCAACAGATCAAAATTGATGGCTTTGAGGTGTTCCTTTTAAATAGAATTTGTATATGCAATCTAAATTAAGTTAATTTAGAATACATAGCTACTCAAATTAACCACAAAAATTGTGGGGTATGGGAGTTAGTAGCCTTTATAACTTACTTCGTAGAGTGAACGAGTGAAGTTTCCACAAGTGTTAGCATCAGCATACAACAGTGCTCTACACAAACTTCTCAAACTAAAGAGAATATAATATTGATAATAAATGTGTAGCATACCAAAAAATAAACAAACTACATAAAGAGTGAATGAGTAATAGTGAAAATGATCAATTAATAAAAAATTAACAATAAAAAAGATTAAATTTAATTAGAATTTTCTGGGCTGTAAAAAAATACAAAAATTAAATATCGTATTTTCTCAACTTAATCGTGCTTTCAGTAGACAGCACATGATTTGCATGTCTAAGAGAAATAGTATGTGCACTAAATATGTGCATACCACACAAAAAATGAAAAAGGATGACCATTACCCACTTACATTAAGTTAAATTGACAACATTTATTGTGAGCTAAAATTCTATAAATACTGATTTAAACTATCACGATTTGAAGCAGAGCCACTATTGTGAACACTGCTGGTTTAACTGAGAAAAAGCGAATCAACTTTGCTGTCATTGACCTGAACTGGATGAGCAGGACAAGGTTGAATGTGAGACAGACGATGAGTAACTAACTAACAATTTAGTGCTTGAGCAAAGCTAGCTCCTGTAACAATACCTCATTTCATTCCGTGTTCAACCGCTAACACCACATGGCTCACGCCATCCATACTAAATTAAATCCTGGTAGTTCAAACATCGATGAATGATATAGAGTGCACCCCAGAATGACTGCACCCTCTAATATACTGAGCACAGTTAGTAGGCTTAGAATGTATGTGGTCTATTCGAGGAAATCCAGTAACAAGTAAAATGCAAACAAAATAAAATAAAAAGCATTCGTGTAAAATAGAAATTTTCAATCCACACTTTCCAGTCTACTAGACATATTATAATTAGATATGCCCCCAAACTTGGGCTTCTACTTTACCTACCTGTAGTGGGGCCTCCTACCAGTGCCATCCTGTAAACTGCTCTCTGCCAGCTCTCTGATGGACTTGTACAATCTATGCAAAATTACACCAACATTAATTGTTCTTATCTACTATGAACTTTACATATATAAGCTACCCAAAGACTTAATCAAGGTACCACTTGCCTGAGAGCCGGTAAAGTAGTATCTTTAGATTCATGAATGCCGCCATTTAATAAAATAAAACACCACCAAACAAACAAATTATGTAGCTATGAAGGTATAAAAGTATATCATTCTTGAGTTCAGTTAAGTTCTTGCTGCTATTTTTCCAACAGACTGTTATAATTCACAAATCAAAACCCAGCTCACTTGATGACTCCGCCCACAATGTCATTAGTAGGATGGGAGTGGCTGAGATAGCTCCTGACCAGGAGCTGCAGGTCAGTCTCACTCTGTACTTCATCCACATACAGCTCTGTGAACCTGTTCCTAAGGCAACCTGCCAGCTGTTTCTTGCCCACATCTGTGGCCGGGTTCATGCAACAGAAGAGTCTGAACTCACTGCTCCTCTCTATGGCAGGACACTCTCTGCAGGAATTGTAACACAAACAATGAAATTGAAGATTATACTAACTGTACAGCGGTAATTAAACTCATAGGCAAGATTCTTTTAGAGTGCATTGGATTATAATACCATTTCACCCTGATAGACAATTGTATGCCATTGATTAAAAAAAAAAAAGTCGAATCCTTTATTAGCAAAAACTAAATAAGAAATGCTAGGGCAGAAGATTTCAAGAAAATACAGCAAGTCCATATAATGCACGACTAAGATTTGAACACCACTGATACATTGTCTCCCTCACCTCACTTGCTATTATTAATACTCTGAGAAATGAAATAAATATATACGTAAAGTTGGATTAGGATATTATGAATCTGCTGCATTTAGGAATTTGATGCCTTGAGGCCAAAGACTCTTTAAACGTTGCCAATTCACAACATCAGAATCTACGTAACTTTGCAGATTAGGACTACCCAGTATACCAGCTAGACTATTCAACTTTAAAGTTCATTCTGAACTATTTACTTTAAAATTTATAATAATTATATTGGAAGGCCGTGGACCAGCAGTAATCAAGTCTAAGATATGACTGACTTACGGCTTTTCAGGAAGAACAAAAGAATCCTTTGGACTCTCCAACAAGCTGGAAAGACACTGCAGAGTTTCTGCTGTAGCCAGGTTGATCTCATCCAGTAAAATCCAGTGACCACACCTTACCGCTTCCACCAATGCACCCTGTAATTGAATTACACTACAATAACAAGCTTCACATAGTCAAGCAAATTTTTCAGACTAAAAAGGCTACCCAACAAGCAAGCAAATGATTAATTAAATAAATAAATAAACAAACAGCAGAAGTAAAATTAAATTGAGTAAGAAATCAGTAATTCACTACATAAGATGATAAAAAATAACCTGTAGGGTACCACATTTTGTTATATTTCCATGTACCTCAATGAATGCAAAGGCCAGAGAGGACCTAGGGTCATGAAGGTCCCTCCTCATCTTCCTGATCTTGATTCTAAGACTCTTCCAGTCCTCCACAAGATTACCCGAGTCCTTCTTCCCTATGAAGTAAAATATTTCAGATCAATACAAATACCCAGCAATAATAATTCACCACTACTTTACAATTTATACATAGGATACAATAGATGACAGTGAGTCACACACAGCTCTGGGGAGGAAGGGAAGGAGGATAGCAAAATAAGTTTGAGGTCGTTAAAGTCTCCGAGAAACACTCATACATATCGGTATATTGGTACCATGCCCACACCTCCATTTTCTGTAACTAATTAAGCCCAGTAAGTACACTTTTGTCAAAGATGATCAAATATCAGCAGAATATATATTCTTGACTAGAATAAACTGAAATGCCCTCCACTAGTATCCAGTCTATCACAATGCTCTCTATACAGCATGAGGGATACTAACTGAGATTGGGTTTGAAGAGAGCTGACTTTATTGACGTCTGCATGAGGTCCAGACACTTCTTCCAGTTGTGGTTAGCCAGAGACAACTACACATAAAGATGAGAGAAATTGTCATATATATATTATATATGTGTGTGTGATGTATATATAATCTATTCCCACTACATTCCATACTGAAACCTATAGTAGATTCCTCACAATATGTGCTTTAGCTTAATGGCTATCACTATCTCTTTAATTTGGGTGGGTGGGTGGGGAGAGAGAATGAATTAGGCAAAGTGTGAACCAGCTACGCAATGTGTGAGTGCATGTGTTTGTTTGTTTTTCTTAACCACTTGCATGTCATCGTATCTACCATGCCATGATCCTCACTTGAATCTCTTCCAAGAATTTCTTGTTCTTCTTGCCTGAAAAAGTTGCTCGAAACAATCTCTCAAATTCGTCTCTCAATGGAGACAACATCCGAGACAGGTGCACTGGCTTGAACCTGACACAGGGACAAGGGAATGGAGAGAAACTCAAGTCATGGGACGACAAGTACGGGACATAGGGGAATGTGAAGAAGGATACAGTTAGTCTCTAACTCACCCTCCTAACAGATCCATGCTATCTGTTTGCTGACTCATGTTCATTACTACCAACTTCACTCCTGCACACAAACACACATATGTACATGTCACATAAACACACACACACCACATATTAATGCACACACCACATATTAACACACACACACACACACCACACATTCACAGACACACACACACACACACACACACACACACACACACACAGATATGCTGCTTCATCACAATCACCAGCACATTAAAATAAAATATGTACACTAGTGGTGTGCTTCAGCACAAATGGCAAGTGAGCTAGTCTGGCTTTAAAGGGAGAGCCAACTATGAGCTACAGCCCTTGGCATAATTTCAATAGTTGTTGAAATTGAAATGTGCTAACTTGACTTACATATGACGATGAAGAGAAATAGTGTTTTAGGGTCTGCTATACTTTTATAAATAAAAAAGTTCAGGCGTTTAGGTCTGCTCTAATAACAGCTTGCTTTCAAGACCCACAACTCCTTGTTCTGCAGATCCATTTCTTTATTTTATCAAGATGCCTTACCAACTTAGGTAATTAGTGGCACGGGCAAAAAAGGGGTTGCACGTACCATATAAATAAGCAAAAAAATTAATAAAGACCACAGAATCTCAATTGTGTAACCCCTGTAGGTGTCATGCTTGCTTCACTCGCTCGCTTGTCAATCACACACTAATCACAGCCCTTAACTCCACCCACCTACCAGCAAGTTGTGCCAGGTAACTGACTGTCACAGTCTTTCCCACTCCAGTCTCTCCCACTAGTAGCACGGGCTCATTCTTGGATACGCACACACAAACACGTTCCAGTAGAGCCAGAGAACTCTGTGTATGCACAAATAGCCTACGGAAAAATCAAAAGTTGTCATGGTGGGTGACTCATCAAAATGGTTGAACCTTGTGATTATGAAGACTAATTTTTGACACTAAACTATTAGAAATATCACTATAGTGGCATACTTTAGCACAAGAGGTCAGCAAGCTTGTGTGGCTAACATTTAGAATGTTCCCACACTTTATATGACTCCTTGCTTCTTGTATTCGAAGAAAATATACTACTACAACATTATAGAAATCTTAGTTGAAATACCAAAACATTCTGACCATAAATCTTCAACAACGAATGTTAAAAGGGAACTGCTCTCATTATCAATTTCAATCAAATTAAGGCTAGGCCTTACTTTTTAACATATTATACTACGTAGGTAAAGTATTGATACAGAGTTCAGAAAATGTATTGCAAAAGGAATATTACAAACACTTGTAGTGAGTGAGTGAACTTTGCTCATAATGACTCTTACTTTGTTATAGCTGTTAAATTATTGTGCAACACCGCATTGTTTAACTCCATATGTGATTTCAAGAAAAAAATTTAAACTTTTAATTATTTTAAATTGTGTGGTTTTTTGATAGGCAATTATATTGTGGGTTTTCGAAATTTATAAATCATAAGCAACTGTATGATATACATATGTGTAGTTACTGAGTGATTTTTTTAGTCAAATGTTATGAATTTACTAGGATCTGCCCAAAAATAAACTGGTGAGAGGGTTAATATGTAGATAAAAATAACAATAATTCTTCTAAAGTCTAAAATTCTTTACTCAGTGAAACGAATTGATACACCACTGTATAGTATCTCATTCAGCATGCCAATTACCATGAAAATAGTGTGCCAGTGACAGACAATACATGTGACTAGCTATTCATACAACATACTTAGAAATGGGTGTGTCCGATGATGTCCTGGGAAAGAAAGTTCGCCCTATGGTTACAGTAGAAGGTGACAGAGTCACTGAGGGTTTGTGGTTAGCACACAGATATGATACCTACATACGTACGTATGGACATCAACATAATAAAATAAATAATTTTTGTCGCCAACTTCTTTGCCCTAAATACATTACTGTGAATCCAAACCAGGAGCACAGGAAAGATAAACTAATCAAATACTTTACATCGTAATATGAACGTGTCAATGGTACAAGTCTGTATATTAATTATTTGGGGATGATAACACAGGCTAATACACCTCTGTATAGGTAAAAGGTCAATGTTAAGCTACGAAGCTAAGAAGTCAGGGAGAGAATTGCTAAGTTTGGGGGAGTTGCCTTCCCTTCCCACCCTCACCAGATAAGAACCCAGCCATGCAGCAAACATAAATACAAAATCAGCTAAAACAGAATGCATTTAATATAGTGAAAAAGCAAGCAGCGGACAGGCGTGTACATTATTAACTGCTACCTGTCCAGAAATCCACATCACTGATTTAGTGACATTAGTATAGTAGTGTTACACAGTATCCCACTGCTGCAAGTACCAATACAAATTCAAGCAAGAGTGGTAGCTTCATCCAGCCATGGGTAACTTCCTGCAACAGGCCACTTCCTCCCCACCCTCTTTTCAACCATCCTGGTATTCTGATGCACCAGACCAGCTATTGCTCTCACCTTGTCTAGTGCCACGCCCCCACAGAGATAAGATAACTGGGCTGACTCCTGAACTCTCTTCATCACTGGGAGGTGCCCACATAGACAGTCTATCACCTAACACACACACACACACACACACACACACACACACACACACACACACACACTAGAAGACTCAACCTAGCAATGTCAACTAATTCATCACTCCTCCCTTGCCTTACTCTAAACACACACATGCACACACACACGCACATACACACATACAAATACACACACACGCACATACACACATACAAATACACACACACACACACACCTCCAGCATAAAATCATTAACAGAAGTGATTTTGCCATCATAAATTTGGGGAGAAACACGATCACACAACTTCAGTAGCTTCCTGAACAACAAACAACAACAACAGCATTAATGACAATATGAATAGCCTCACCAAGTTGGGTTGGTATGACCGCAAGCATGGTAAATGAAGAATTCATTTCTCTGGGGTTTTAGTTTAGGAACAGAAATCTCCTGCCTGTTCTAGAGGTAACTTGTTATTTTACAACTTGGGTATAAAATAGTTCAACCCTCTGATACACAGTTTCTTTTTATTAGAAAGTTATACAATTTTGTTTTATTTCCAGCCAATTCCAGTCCAACTCCCTCCACACAATCTGTTCACCTCATGTGAAGCTCCATGCCAGAACCTTTCTCTACTAACTTCTCCGCCAGAGAAGACAAATTTGAGTATTGGTGATTAATAATCTACAAAACCACAACAATAAAAACCGTGAAAATACACAAAGCACCACTTTGTGGCGTTTCTTCAACCAAGGCAGGCTAACTAATCTAGTGGAGTCGACCAGTTTAAATTGAAGAAGATAAGAAATAGTCAAATCAATCCTATATTGAAAAAAATTATAATACAAACTCTTTCCTCAAACAGGAATTGTACCATATTTTGCAAACTTTTATAGTCCAAGCAGGAATACTTGTCTTTTATATTTAACATGGAGCTAAACAGATAACAACTAACTGCCTTAAACAAACCAAACCTCTAGTTGTTGTTCTGTTGTCATGACAGTAAGATGCAAAACAGCACAGTGCTGGCAGAGAACTTGACATATGGCTGAAGACTTCACACCTCCTGCATCATTTCTAAACATACACACAAAATATTAATTTTTAGGGAAGCACAACTTTTTCTAGAGGTGCGGGAAGGGGGAGGGGCTTAGGGGGCTCCAAATCACTGTATTACTTGGGCTCATTTAGGAACTCACTTGTGGGTAAGGAACATCATGAACTCTGGCTTTGTTTTTATGGCATCCACGCGACCAGGTAACAGCAATTGGTGATCCTTTACCAGAGGAAGGAGAAGTGAAACCTACAATGTAGTGCAGTTCACACAAACATGATCAGATGCCATTCAGAATGCAATGGGTACTTGCTTGTCCCACTGTTATTACACATACCCTCCACCATAATAGTTTGTTCCACCAAGCTAATCTTAAATCCACACATCTACCTTTTATCATTATTTTTGTTTAAAAAGTTTCACTCACCACATCGGCTGGAGCCATATGGATGTCCTCTAAAATGATCCACCATCCTGATTGAACAGCCTGTCAACATAATAAGTGATACTATTGAGCACCTGCGGGTGTATATTGAGAGAGGTGTGGAAACGCTAGGATTTAACCCCACCTGAGCTGAGTTTTCCTCTTTGAAAAAGTAATTCAGTTATTACAACCAAAATCCTCCCCCCCCCCCCCCAAAAAAAAAATCCAGTATGAAACCCTGATGTGTACACACTTCTAAAAATATGTGGCACCTCCTTCTAACACTAATGCTTCCCCTCCGTTCCCACCTACATAAACCTTGATATATAAATATGTGAATGGATATATTAGCTTAACATAGCATAGTTTAATAGTTAATTAAAGGATGTTTCGGTCCGTGGACCTTCTTCAGCTATAATGAAAAGTAAGAGTTTACACAATGATCACAGTGTACTCTTACTTTTCATTATAGCTGAAGAAGCTTTCACACTGGGATCCTTCATCACCCAGTGGAGTCGTGTCTTGCCCTTTAAGTGGGCATAGGGTGGGTGGGCCAATTACTTTCTCCACGCTGGGATTGCGCTTTTGCTGCCAACCGTCTCAACTGATACTGTCCATAGGCGCGGCAGAGGTTTTACACAACACATGCCTGCACTACTGTAGCTCAGCCGCGTGAGTCCGCTGTTGTTGAGATGCCTTACCCGCTCTCTCATTGCTTCCCTGTTAACTCCATTTAATGATTGCATCAAACTTCATTACACAGCTAATGGCTACTTCCACCAAAGAAGTGAGAAGCTCACCTTAGTTAGGACTCCTTCCTCCCACTTGAACTGTCCAGGAGATCCCGTGGAACTGAACGTACCCAACAGAGACTGTATCAGAAACACATATGACACAACACATGTGACACAATACATGCACGAATGTGCATACAACACATGCACACACAACACATGCAAATGTACATACATGTCCTTCAACCTCCCTCCTCAGCCAGTGTACCCACCATAGTTTCCCACCCGCTACTGAAGCCACCCTTTACCTTGCCATCCACCTGCTCTCCCAGGTGGAGATAGAGCAAATTCTTGCCAAGCTTGCGACCGTGGCTATCGGCTAGTCCTCGCAGGAGTGACGTTTTACCACATCCCTCTGGCCCTTGTACTAACACGCACTTTACATTACTCTGTACCAGTAATTCCAGTTGGTCTGCCACGTGCTGAAATGTACCTAAAACCTGCTGGAATCATAAAATGAGAACAAAGCAATTTCTTACTGAGCCCAACTATAGATTTCTATATGATTCAATACTCCAATCTAAGCTTCTGCACATTCTTTATTATTTCAAAACTAATTGCATTTGCATTGATTTAATTGATTTGTGAGGTATAACATTGATGGTAACTTATTATAGTGCTTCATACTGGTTAAATTCCGTTACATTTTTTTTTTGTGTGTGTGCATGTTTTTGTCTTTAATTCCTTTCCTGGGGCCAACCACCTTCCATACCAAACCCTGCCGAAGTGCCTAAATCATTTAAAAACAACAACAAAAAAAAACCCAGCTATTCCAGACCGCACTTCTTCCTCCTTTCGGCTGGCAAGCCAGGGAAGTTCACTTAGTTAAAATAAAGTACTCCAGGCAACAATGCATCACTAATGCTATCTTGTTTCATACAATTCCATCAGCTCGACCAGCTCTACTGCCACACCATACACAACCGACTGTATTTAGGGACGCATGTGGCATTCAAATAACTGCTTGAAACTAAATGGCACTTAGTTCAGAGATAAAATGTACTTCCACAATGATTTATGAAGAAAAATCGAGACCTGGCTACGACTATTTTAAAGCTGAGAAAGTGTTAAAAATTTTTTAGATATGGCTGGTAGACAAGGTCTGATAAATTTAATATGGCTGGTAGACAAGGTCTGATAAAAATCCACAGTCCTCTAAACACTACTTGTGGCTTGAAACGGTCACTTAATAAACCACATACGGCCTCACACTAAAGCTTCGTAAAATGTTACACACGACATTCGCTACCAAATATACACTAGACTCATTCCCTTAACGACAACTGCTAGGACCAGCTAGCTCCTTACTAGCCGTCATTACCTGGCGAAAGTTTGCCATAGTCACCAAAATAGCGCCACGAAGATTCTAATGTCCGGAAGCACGTGGGCTCGGTGACGACCCCTACCAATTTCAATCGGTGTGTTTATGTATTTGCTACATGACATGTATACGTGCTATGTAGCTAGATAATGGCTGGGCTGGTTTTATTTCTCTAGTGTTTTGCAGTACAATATCATAACTTTTGGCACTGTAATTTGAAACATGTTTTAAAATCTCTGCAAATGTCACATTGTGCTGTAGCTTCTTTAGTCGAGGAAGAGAGGAAAGGGATAGATAAATAGGAAAATTACTTGGAGGGAGGAAGGGGGTGGATAAAGGGATATATTAGAGGAATGGATAGAACTGTTGATGATAGAAAGAACTGAAGCAAACCAATACCGAATTAACTTAGCCATTAAATGTGAGTTCAGTTTCATCTATCATTGAGACTGTGTTTGCATAAAAAATACCACTTATTGGAGGTGATTGGATAAGGTAAACATGGAGGTATATTTTGTGCTTATGAGGAGGCTGAAGTTAGCAAAGGTTTCAGAGACTGAAGTAAAAGGTTCCTGCCCTGATGTCTCCACCGCTTGATCCAAGGTCAACTTTAAGTTATAATTTTTAAAAATATTGGCTGTTGAAAAGAGAAAAATTTCTATTATAATAATTTAATATTTTTTTGCTGAGTAAATGTTCACTCAATCTGATTTAGTTATTATTTCTAATAATTTGCACAGAAAATTGTATTAACAAATTCATTAGGTAGCTATCAACAGTAAAGTGACTACCCTTGCAAAAAAAAATGAATGGTTTGAGTCTCAGCTGAATCCTTAGAATACTTCTTTCAAAGCCATTAGCTTTGGTATATATCTAGATCCAAATGTTATAATCCTTATTGATAAGAAATCGTTGGAGTAGTATATTTTTAAAATCTTTCTGCAAATGTTGCAGCATTCCTGTATTTCTCCGTGGTTCAGAGATTTTGCACAAGTTGAATTTATGCTGCATGTGAGATCAGGTTCAAGTTTATCAAATTGTAAGCCTTCAACTAGTGTGAGCAAACCTCTTGAGTCTACGAGTGGATTATGAGACAAGTCTATGTATTTTAACTGGTAACAAACTTTCATACTTTCCACAAGTAACAAAATACCATTTTGGTTCATGTCTGTTCCAGCTAGATTTAGACTTGTAAGATGATGACAGATTGTCATTCCGTCCGCCAAATAATGAAAACCGTACGATTCTTCAGGAAGTGAATATTCTCCAAAGCTTATTGCAAGGAGTAATTCATCTGAAAGTGTGTCTTCGTCATGTAAAGCATTTTGTGTTGAATTGAGACAGTTGTAGCTGAGATCAAGTTCTTTTAAATTTTTTCCACATTCAAAGTCAACAAAAGCAGTAGTTCCAATTTCATCAAGACCAACCTGTTCCAAGATTAAAGTTTTTAAATTGGTACATTTTAAGCTATTTAAAATGCAGTGAACACCTTCTGATGTCAAAGGATTGTGTGACAGATTTAGCGACTCCAGGTTAGTAGCAGACTTAAATGCTTCTGCCAGAATAAATGCTCCACTTGAGTTGATTTCGTTTGATTCAAGATTTATTAATCGTAAATTGTAATTATTGCCGATAACTGTACTCAGATATACACAATCTTCCTGATTAACTCCATTATTTTGCAATTGCAGTTCTTTTAGTGTTGTGATATTTTCAAGTCCATGTCTGATTTTACTCACTTGGTAAAGTGAATGAGACAAATTTAAACAAACAATATCGGTGCAGTGCTGCAGTAAATCATTAATCAAATCTTTGCAAGGTGTAAGTTCATTTGAGCTGAGGTCCAGCGTTTGAACATCAATATCTGCTAAGCTATTATTAGCTGAACCACTTAAAGTCAAATCATTGCATGATAAATTTAACTCACGGAGGTGTGTGCAGCCTGCACAGAGTTCATAAATGTCATTAATACTTGCTTGCGTAATTGACTCAACAACATGTTAAAAGAAAAAGACAATAAATATACAAAAAGTTCAGGCTACACCGTCCAGGGAGGGGGGTATGGTGGGGAGACGGTGGACAACATCCAATTTCCTGAGATACTTTATGCACTTGAGGATTTCCCAGGGACTTTCAAGTATTGGTGAACTGATGAGTGACACCGATTGGAGATTTTTACAATTTGTCAAAGCATGAAACAAGTCTTCTGAGATATCTGAATCTGGAAATGATACTCCATGAAGATAAAGGTGCTTCAAATTAGCTGTGTACAGTAAACATTTGCAAAAGTTTTCTCTACTATATAGCAAGATTAATTTTAATGTAGTGACTCCGTGAAGTAAATTTGTAAGATAAGAATCGATCAGTTCCATATCGCTGGAAAATAGCTCAATCGCTGAAGACTTGCCACACCCCCAAGCCTGACAGCGGCAATTGGATTTCTCAATAGAGGTCCAAGCGGATGAGTTCAATAAGTTTTCTTCAAAATTAACATTTTGGGTGCACTTCATTATCTCTTCCATGACGACCTCAGATACCTCCACATTACATACATAAACTTGTAATGAAGGTAATTGAGCAGCAGCATTAGCGATGGCCACTGCTCCTTCGTTACTTATGTAATTCCCTTGTAGATCCAAATGATTCAGAGAAGAACATTGACTAATTACAGCTGCGATTGCAATAGCACCAGGATTTCCAATGGAATTACATTGAAGGGAGATTGAACTGATCTTGAGAAATGACATTAAACACTCTTGAACAGGAGGTGCGTAACTTCCTCTAGTCGTAGTCCCGGAAATTACGAAGGACCAGGGTTCACTATAAGCTGCCCTTAGCTAAGCAAGTTAACGCCCCGCGGCTAGTGTGAGGTGAGCAACCGGATACTTTGCCGGCGTGGTAGATCTCAACTCAACAACAAGCCACTCGCAGGTAACGCGGTCTGCTCTATCACCAAGTTTGACTTACAATGAACCAATTCAACAAGACATTTTACAACACATTATATGAGCACGACATGGTACAAGTTAGAGTGGTTTTAGGGAAGAGCATGAATATCATTATACATAAAATAAACAGGTAAGGTAGCTAGAGTAATTTGATGAATAAGTGTGAACAGGTATGAATGAGTTTATGAATAAGATTGTTCAAGTCCTTTTCCCTGTTCGGAGATTCTTCTAGTCCCGAACATCCTGGGGCGGGGGGGCAGAAGGCTGATCATCTATGTAGAGACGAATTAGCTTATGTGTAGGTCGGCGATAGACTTTTCCCTTGCACTGGACATCTACTGCCCGGACGTGGCCATCATCTCCTGGGTAAACTGACGTCACTCTGGCGATGGGCCAATCCCGATAGCCTAAAGTCTCGTCCTTCAGATAGGCTAAGTCTCCAACATTGAAGTCTGGTTCGATCGTGTTCCACTTGTTCCGGGATTCCAGTGATTGGATATGTGTAGCTTGCCATAATTGCCATAAGTCCTGCTGCAATCTCTGGATCAGCTTCCATCTCCTCAGTGAGCTAATCTTTGCTTGACTGGCTTGTGCTGTTGGTGGAGATTTGAGCGGTCGACCTATCAGGAAGTGTCCTGGAGTTAAAACGATGTCGTTTGGATCTGTCGAAGTCATCGACTTCAGGGGTCGAGAATTCAGGACTGCTTCGACTTCTGTAAGGATAGTACTCAACTCGTGGAAGCGAAGAGAATGAGGTGAGATGACTTTACGGAGAAGCAACTTCATGGATTTCACTCCGGATTCCCAGAGACCTCCAAAGTGGGGAGTCCTGGGTGGAATGAAGTGCCATGAGATGGAAGTCTCAGAGCAGAGTTGAGTGAATGGTTCCTTGGCCATAGAGTGTAGCCGTTGTATATCTTGTAACTCATTCCGAGCACCCAGAAAGTTTGACCCGTTGTCTGAGTACAAGTGTGTGGGGGTTCCTCGACGAGCACAGAACCTCTTGAATGCAGCTAGAAACTCCTCGGTAGTGAGGTCGGCGCAGAGCTCAATATGAATCGCTCTCGTTGAAAAGCAAACAAAGAGGCAGGCATATGTTTTGAGCAGGACTGGTCGACGAGTGTGTCCCTGGCGTACTAGGAAGGGTCCCGCGAAGTCCATGCCTGTATGTTCAAAAGGGTGCGATGGAGTGGTCCTGGAAGAGGGCAAGAGCCCCATTTGCTGATGGGTAGGACGTGCATAAGCTCTCTGGCATATGGCGCATTGTCGACTGATCTTCTTCAGCTCGTTCCTGAGTCCAGGGATGTGATATGTTTTTCCGATGATAGACATTAATGTGGACACTCCGGCATGCTGATAAGTGAGGTGAAGAGTTCGAATCATCAGAGAGGTTATGTCAGAGTTGAGAGAGAGTGGAATGCGCTGTCTGGCGAGCTTGAGATCTTGAGGGTCACGAACTCTACCACTAGCTTTGAGAATTCCATCCGGATCAATGGAGAGAGCATATCGAGAGAGAAAGTGAAGTTTAGGAGGACATCGTCCTTGTCGATAGTTGGACACCAAATCTCCAAAGCTTTGGGTTTGTGCTAGGAGTAGTAATCGGTTCTTGGCTGCCAAAGTTTCCTGAGTGGAGAGAATGGCTGATTTTTTCCGAGAGTGAGAGGGAAGTTTGAGATTGGAGTAGAATCTTCGAATCCAAGCAACAACACAGACTAAGTGATGAAATGAAGAGTATTTCTTCCATAGTTGGAAGCGTTCTTGAGGAGGTGAACTGAGAAGAACAACTGATTTCGTTTCTGGGATGCTGCGTGGAATCACAAACTGGAGTTGTGGCCATTCTTCCGGAGATAACTTTAACCACGGAGGTCCTTCCCACCACAGATCGGTGGTCAGGAGTTGAACAGCAGGTAGACCGCGACTGAGCAAGTCGGCAGGATTATGAGAGGTTGAGACATGATGCCATTTTGATATCGGTATTAGATCCTGAATGGCTGACACACGATGAGCCACAAACGTGTTGAGTGTGGAAGGTAGTTTCCTCAGCCAGCACAGAACAATAGATGAGTCTGTCCAGGCGAAGAGATCTGAAATATTGAGAAGGTCGGAGATGTAGCTGAGAAGTTTGGCCAAGAGATAGGCTGCCACTAGCTCGGCTCTAGGAGTGGTCAATGGCTTGAGAGGAGAGACTCTTGCTTTGGACATCACCAGAGAAACGGAGATAGATGTGTCTTCATGAACTTGTCGCAAGTACACAACAGCACCATAAGCGAGATCAGATGCGTCCGAGAATCCATGCAGCGAACGAAAGACTACTGGACTAGGGTTGAGTGAATATCTTCGTGAAATCGGTCGAGAGGTGATAAGAGGTAGATCAGCAAGCCAGGTTTTCCAAGAAAGTTGTAGTTCTTCTGGGATGGGCTGATCCCAGCTGACTTGTCTCTTCCATAACTTCTGGAGAAGAATCTTGGCTGTGATGGTTGATGGTGAGAAGAGTCCCAGTGTATCAAACACTTTAGCGGAGATGGATGCCACAATGCGTTTGGTTGGAGAAGAGTTTGGATCTACTTCAGGAGTGGAAACATGGAGTTCATCTCTGATGATGTTCCAATGAATACCCAGGGTTTTCAATGATCGGTTGGAGAGAGTTAGAGCCAGATCCTCCATCTCCACGAGCTCAGCAGGGATAGATTTGCGAAAGACTTCATCACTGGTTCTCCATTTCCTCAGGTTCATGCCTGCAAGCTTGAGTAGATCACAGAGTTGACTTCTGATTTCCTTGGCTTCCTCGACAGTGTCTGCTCCAGAGACATAGTCATCGACATAGAAGTCTCGAAGTACTGCACGACTGGCTTTTGGATGAGTGTCTTGATATTGTCGAGCAAGATGTCTGATTACTTGGGTGGCTAGAAATGGAGAAGGACGTACCCCAAACGTCAAACGCTTCATACGACAATCCATGATGGCACCTTCAGATGTTCGAAGAAGAAATCGATGAAGATCTCTCTCATCCTCATGAAGCAAAACTTCACGAAACATCTTTGAAATGTCGGCGGAGTATCCAATTTGGTGCAGTCGGAACCGAAGTAGAATGTCGGAAAGCAACGGGTAGAGATTTGGACCAGTGTGGAGAAGATCGTTCAATGAAACGCCGGTACTGGACTTGGCAGATGCGTCAAACACTGGACGAATTTTGGTGGTTGTGGAGGAGTTCTTAAAAACTCCATGCACAGGAAGGTAATAGTGAGTGAGTGGGAGCTCGGATGCAGTGACTTCCTCAGCATGACCCAACTGTAGGTATTCTCGCAGAGCTGAATTGAACTCGTTGAGTTTTCCCTTCTTGGCTAAGGATTTCTCATTCTGCTGTAGGCGTTTGAGGGCGAGGTGTCGAGATTGTCCTAGTTCAGGTGGATTGGTGATGCGAGACAGGCGGACCTTGTACCTTCCGTCTTCTTCAATGGAGTGAGTGTCAGAAAAGTGGTACACTGCTGCCTCATCCACAGCATTGAAGGTCGGTGTCTCCGGAGTCTTGTCTAGAGCCCAGAGAAGTTGGAGGTCTTGTTGTAGATTGTCCTCAGCAGTCTGTATCTTCAACACCGAAGAGGAGGGTGGTTCGTAGTCCATTGGACCCGTCACTGTCCATCCGAAGAGAGTAGGCGAAACAGCAATGTCTGAGGCGACGTGATACGTTAAGGATCCTAGGATGCATTTGCCATAATCCAGACTTCCTATGAGAGCGTCCAGGGGTCCTCCAAAGGCGGGGTCAGCTAAGGTCAGATCCTTGAGATGAGGAACAGCTGCTATCTCGTCTTTGCGATTGGGAGGATAGGCATTTGGCAATCTGGAAACCACTGAGAGCTTGATCGTCACTTGTTGAGACTCATCATGGAGAGACTGAAAGTCGAGCTTGACGTAATGCTTGCTGAGACCACCACCGTAGGCTCCTGTGAGACTGAGTCGTTGTGGATAACGCTTCAGCTTGAGTTGCGAAGCGAGCGCTTCAGTTATTAATGAGGAGGATGATCCAGTATCCAGAGCAATCCGAGCATGGCATTCTCGATTCCCATTTTTGGCCTTGACGAGAGCAGTGTGGAGGAAAGCTATCACTGGTGGTGCTTCTGGAGATGGGATGGACGGAGCAGTAGAATCTACCACAGACAGCATAGATGATCCAGGGACTGTCGGTATTGATGTTGAAGTACCAGTATCTTCCTTGTGCAGCATAGTGTTGTGTTTCTGACTGCATCTTTTACATGTGTATGAAGAGGGGCAGCTGGAACAGGAGTGAGAGAGACTCAGGCAATTTGTGCAGCCTTTCTTTTCCTTCATGTACTTGATCCGCTTGGGAATGTCGTAGCCCAGGAATACAGGACAACGATGAAGACCATGATGCTCATGGCAGAGAGCACAGGATGAACGATTGGGCTTAGATGATGTTGACCAATTGGTTGCAGGTTTGCGAGGAGCAAACGATTTCTCGGTTGTGGAGGATGAGGCTATGTGGATATTGGCCATCTTGTATTCGAGGGGTTCCGTGTAGGCGAAGAGATCCTCTAGTGTCGGTAACTCGGATTTGTCAGCTATATGTTTAGTCCACTCTTCCTTCATCCTAGGAGTGAAGTCTTCATATGCCAAAGCAGTGAGGTACTGAGAAAGAGTGGCTACCTTCATCTCCTTCATAGCTTGATAGGGTAGAAGGAAGCGTTGTCGCAGTTTAGTGAAGCCGTCTTTGCTGAAGTCAATGGATTCACGAGCAGTTGTACGTCGAACGTGATGAGGAAATATTATCGAGGGACTTCCGAAATTATTCACCAGAGCCTCAATTGCCTTGGTGTAGCCATCATCTCCTTGCGAGTGTAGAAGGACCACTTGTCGAGCGTTCTCATCCTTCATGGCTTTCAACAGTAGGCAGATTCTTTCTTGGTCACTGAGACGCTTGCCTCGAGTCTCAAGTGTTGAGGAGAACAGCTTGAAGAAGGGTCTCCATTCAAGTGGCTTGCCGGAGAAGGTGGGCATTTCCAGATCCAGTCTTGTCCGTTCCTGGAAGATTGTTCTTTCTCCTTCTGATTTGTCTGCTTCAGGAGATTTCTTCTTCCTTGCTTCTGCTCTTCTTTCTCGAGAGTGAGTCAGTGTTCTGTAGCTCTCATTCAGTTTCAACTTGCATGCTTCTCGAAGTGGAGCCAGTTCCGTGTCATCAGCTAGAGGTGATGTCTGTTGTAGGAAGGTGCTGAGTTTCTTCTGGATCCTAGAGACGTCCTTTTCGAACTCGGGCAAGTCAGGATTGCTGAGCTCTAGAAAGCTGTCATACTCCGTCTGAATCAAGAGAACTTCGGAGTAGTGTGTGAACTTGGTTCGTAATGCTTCGGCTTGACGCATAAGAACTCTGTGGAAATCCTTTTTGTGTCCTCAGCAGCATTTTCCTCTTCTTCAATCTCGGTCTCAGTGAGTACCTTGTCTTGGAGTAGTATTTCATAACGGTTCTGCAATGCCACATGTATCTTGATTTCCCGAGAGAGATCTTCCTTACAATCTTTAAGTTCCTTGGAATTTAGGGAACTGAGTGGTTGGGAGAGAAATTTATCTAGCTTGGTCTTCAATCGGGTGATGCGCCCACGTCTGCATGACCGTTTGGCTTTGACTACTTCCAGCTTGGTAATTTCATTGATGCCAGCAATTTCGTCCATTTTGTGTAGAGTCTTGAGAAGAACTTGTATTTGGAGTAGGGTCTTCTTCCAGTTGTTGGAAGTCGAATATATGAGATGAGTATTTCACAGTCTGGACTACTGTGAAAAGAACTCTGAAGTGTACTGAGTTGACAGAGAAAGACTCAATCAAGCAATGCTAAGTTTTGAATTCCCCCAAGCTGAGGCAATGGTGAAATCTATTGATTGTGAAATCTTAAAATTTTGCCTCAAACTTGGAAAGAATCGCAACCGTGCACAGCCGATATGAGCCACAGATGTTGCAGATGACGTCGAGGTCGTCGGAGCTGCAGTGGATGCGCAGTCTTTGGAGCTGCTGCAGAGTCGTCTTCGGAGCCACAGAAGAGAGCGATGTCGGAGTCGTCTTCCTGCGCAGAAGTATCCGGCTCGAAGGACCATGAACAGGAGGCGCGTAACTTCCTCTAGTCGTAGTCCCGGAAATTACGAAGGACCAGGGTTCACTATAAGCTGCCCTTAGCTAAGCAAGTTAACGCCCCGCGGCTAGTGTGAGGTGAGCAACCGGATACTTTGCCGGCGTGGTAGATCTCAACTCAACAACAAGCCACTCGCAGGTA
>WLWD01003964.1_pt1 | contig 25929 bp, 11 predicted proteins | sample 6712731 | NCBI WGS metagenome assembly WLWD01 (sample SAMN12718690, study PRJNA576275) | sponge metagenome | isolation source: marine sponge | host: Mycale hentscheli | place: New Zealand: South Island, Marlborough, Capsize Point | collected 2014-11-01 | reverse complement strand
ATAGGATCATGAATAATTGTCTTGGTGTGAACACTGTTTAAAATGGGGTGTTTATATTTGAAAGGACGAAACTAATGGATATAAGCTATTATTATTATATAAGTTCACTTGGAAAATATGCATTGGAGTAGAAATTATAAGGGCTTAAAGTGGGGTGTCCAGACAGTACCTCCTGGTAAACACCTCGCGAGGTGTTATTTAGGCACCCCATTTTAACAGTAAAGTACACGCCAAATTCAGTGCGAGTCCCCACCAAATTCAGTGTGAATTTACCCTATAAACAGAGTGAACTCATACTTAAATTAATACTTAATTATTTTTGAAGGGGTTGATTCTAATATTATTATATTTATATCAACATTTGTTTTTTCAAAAAGAGATTGGTATATGTTCTGTGAATGAATACCAGATCTAATTAATCAGAGGACTTAATCTTTGTCAACTCTCTTACCTAGCATACAAGTGTACAACACATTTACAAGGTATAGATTTAAATGATAGCTAATAACATTAGTTTTTGCCTGCACATGAATATACCAGATTAATCTCTTACTATCATTTGTAGTGTTCACATGAATGTTAGACATCCAGACATTATTGTAAAAATAGTAAGTAAATAGCTACATTGCAGATATAATTTCCTATGTAGAATTTAAGTTGACCATAGTATTTACTGTAATCATATAAAACAATTTTACACTGCAAGTCAATTATTGTAGATGAAACTCATTTCAATTTAATATTCATCAATAACTTGTTAATAGATATAGAGCTATACCACTAATTGTTGATAATACCTCATTTAGCTTATAGAGCTTAACCATGAAGTATATGATTGACCAAACTGGTAATAAAAACTATTCAATTTCCTATTTGCAGCTGATAAAATTATTCATCCATCAATGTACTATTTTAACATTCAATTCTTCTCAAAAAACTTTGTAGTTGATTAGTTGACGAAGATTACTTAATGTTTCAATGTCTGACTCTGGACACTGCTGTTATTCCTCGTTAACTTTATGTTCCAAGATAGATAGACTAGACGAACACTGCAAAAGTAATATTTGCCTTTTAATATAGTCAGTCATGTGCATACACTGAAAAAGTTTATTATAGGCATCTTCATGGATGTGTTCAACACGTAGCAGTGATGAGTGCTTTATGACAGCAGCTAATATACCAAAATACATCGATGTTGGACAAACAATTTCACACAGTCATTCACAACATTGATCTTACAAGAAGGTAAGAGGACATCCAATTGCTGTTTTAGCCATTTACTTTTCTGAACTTTCAAGTTTGATGCCATATATTGAGCAGTGACACAGGAAGGCTGTGGTGCTGGAGCATCCCATAATTTTTATGGCGCAACTGAAAAAAGTGATTTCTTGCATAATGACCAGCAAACAACAAAAACAACATGCCTTAGGTGCCCAACCGTAAAAAAAAATCTTCCTACACCAATGCTGAGAGCAGAATATCTCATCAAATCTGAAAGAAACACATTCTCCTAAAATGGAGGCAAATTTGGTATCATAAGAACCGAAATTTGTCTTTCAGACATCAAAGTCCACTGAAGACTACTTTGAGGAAAAATTTGCTTATTGAAGCATTTCGTTTATTTTTAACTAAAAGTTAATTAAATATTATTAACAGCAGCATTAAACATAATCAATAGTTTGCAATGTTAATAAGGTGCATCGTAAGCATAATAATGATCATGATTGAATTACGTACAAAAAGTATTTCTGAAGAATAGATTATGAAATCTAAGTCACTTTGAGAAAGTATTAGGAATCAAAGAGGCCTTTGTGTAGAAGTACAAGACTACTTTTATCCCACCCGCAACTACATAACCTACTGAATCTCATCTTTGATGAGCAAGTCCTTCAGTCCTGAACAGTGTTTTCTTACTTAATAGCAAAATACATTAGCCTGATATAGTAATTAATGTGTATTCAAAACCGGCACAGAATTGAACCAAAGTATCCTAATGTTTTGATTTTTCAAGACTCTCTTCCCATGGCTTCTATTGTATTAATTCTATTGTTTTGAACAGTTCACACATTAAAAAAATACAAATAGCTAGGTGTCTTACTACTGAAAAGAACTTCAGCATGAAGTTGAAACATTGGGTATATTTTAAGTTTAAAAGTTTATTAAAAAAGAAACAAGTATTAGTAAGATTATAAGTTAAAACAAAAAACATATTAATATTATTAAGAAAAATAGTAGGTCAACAGGATACCTTGAATAGAAAATTGGTATTTAATGAATAAAAGTTTGAACTAGAAAACATAAAATGATAAATAAAACTGAGCCACCCACTCTATCCTCAACCTCATCCCAACACTCACTAACATAATGCACACAATAGTAATAAAACTACATTTTATTTGGATACTACATAATATAGTTAAAACAATAACCGACATACACAATTAAAATATGGTAAACAGACCATCAAGCAGTTATAAGATATTTGAAAGATTATCAAGCAGAGTAGCAAACTACTGCATCTCTATGTAACAGATTCTGCATGAAAGACTTGTAGAAAGGTATTTATATAAACAGAATAATCATTCATGCCACTTAAATTCAGAGCACGAGTATTGCATAAAGAAACGGGAGTGCTGTAGCTTATTATAGACTCCATAGGATGTTGTACAAGACTTCAGCTAATTAGGTACTTCTTGAAACATGAGAGTCAGTGTGAGAGATTCCAACAATTGACAGCGCAATGAGGCACTGTTTAAGAATAATGTACTGAATATGATGTAAAACACTACTATGAATAAAAACATACTATTATAGATTAGATAATAAAGCAGAATATTAAAGTATAGATACATTGTTTTATGTTGTAGTCATGTTATTGTTGTTTTTGTCTGTTTGGTAGAATTCTGTATTACTCTTATACTCTTAAAATGTGTGCAGTATACATTCTGTGGAAGTTCACTTCGAAGTATATCTAGCTTTATACGTCACAATTTAACCAATCAAAAACCAGCTCAGGGATTTAAGACCCCTGAAAATTGTATGACCCAAGCCTCATAATTGTAGTCATCGGTACCATCTTGAGATATGCTATAGTTGGAAAATGTAGGATTAATGCTGCAAGTGTGTTCAGGTTTTGTTTCAGACTATTGTAATTACACTAATTAAGAATAAATAAACAACAAAGCAAAGCAAGACTATTGATACAAAAAAAAAGACGAGAATATGATGAGTCAGCACTGATTGCTGGGTGACATGTGAAGTATGTAATGATGTCTGACAAGAATATGGCACCTCTATAATATGTGCATTTGTAACTGGCTACAATATCTCAAATAGGAATTATTCCAGGCTCTTTTTATATACAAACATTGATCAGTCAAGCATTATCACTCTTCTCATTAACCATTTCTCATTTATTGTAACATCGGGTATGCCACAGGGATCAAATTTTGGTTTACACTCATGTATCGTTACAATTAATGTCATTACATTAATTTTTATTTCCATGAATGAGAATCTTACCCTGTATACTAACAACAAGCACTGCAAGGAAGTCTAATCTAGCAGTGGTTTCAGAGCTGCTCAATCTGTATAGGTCTGTTCTAATCTCATGGCTAATCTGGCAGTGGTTGCAGAGCTGCTCAGTCTGTATTGATTCCATTAGCCCCTAGGTCTGTTGTCATCTCATGGCTAATCTGGCAGTGGTTGCAGAGCTGCTCAGTCTGTATTGATTCCATTAGCCCCTAGGTCTGTTCTCATCTCGTGTCTAATCTGGCAGAGGTTGCAGAGCTGCGCGTTCTGTATTCTGACTTCTTCGGCTCCACGTATTTCTGCATCTGTCAGTTGATCCCACACCGAAGTGGAAGTAAACTTTGATAAATGTTAATAAAGGAGAATGGGGAAGGGGGGGGGGGGCTTGGGTGTAAGCCTTCCCCACTCATTTACTAAAATAACATGTTAGATTAAAAAGATAAAAGAAAATCACAGCACAACACAGTGTAATTAAAAGCAGTATAAGAAATTCTAGAGTGACTTTGACAGCAGAAAATATTAGAACGTTGAAAGTTAATGATTTTTTTGTAAGAATTCTGATTTTTTATACTATTTGTGTACCTAAATTCTGTAGAAGTATTCTTCAACATATATAAATTTGTTATTCGCAATTTAACAATTTGTTTCTTCTTATCCTAAATAATATCTGACTAATAGATAGACCAAATCCGTATTTTGTAAGTAGCCAATTCACTTGGCATCACGTTTCAGTACTGAATTAGAAAGAAGGCAGAAAGGTTGTGGTCACTGGTAGCCAAATTGTGCACTGTAACTGAACCACGCTTTGCATAGTAAGGGTGTGGCCGGTAGTAGGCTGTTAAGGTTGTGCTTACTTCCCGTGAAGAGAATCCAACCATTTAACCGTTGCCTGGCTCTCGTCCTGTGTTTATAATAACAATACGACTTGAGTACTCTAATTGCGGGCTGAGCGGGACCTCATCCACCCAGCAAAAAAATCCTGTAAGATCTTGTCAGATCTTACAGGATCAGTAGGATCCTATAAGAATAGACAAGATCCTATTTGTACTAACAAGATCTTGCAAGAACTGATTAAGATCCTATAAGTTTTGTTAAGAAATAAATCATGTAAGATATCTTATACGTTCCTGCAAGTTCTTACAAGAACTGATTAAGATTCTGTAAGTTTTGTTAAGAAATAAATCATGTAATATACCTTATAAATTCCTGCAAGTTCTTACAAGAACTGATTAAGATTCTGAAAGTTTTGTTAAGAAATAAATCATGTAATATACCTTATAAATTCCTGCAAGTTCTTACAAGAACCGATTAAGATTCTGAAAGTTTTGTTAAGAAATAAATCATGTAATATACCTTATAAATTCCTGCAAGTTCTTACAAGAACTGGTTGAGATTATATAAGTTTTGTTATGTGTAAAATCTTACAAATTCCTGTAAGACTAAAAAAAGACATATACATATCCACTGGAGTCACCTAGAAAGTATATCGACTTATTAACAGTCCACACGACATGTTTGTAAGTTTAATGCTTTGCTTTTATGACCTGTAGTGGTCTATTGTGTATACTTTTAGAATTCAATCATTTAGACCGTTCCTCTGCCTATATTAATATTGTAATAGGTAAATTTTCAAGTACATAATTTTAGTTTGTGTGATTCAGATTCCTTCCACCATTTACGAAAAAGCATCATGTATGAAGAACTGCTATAAATCATCATTGTTTGACTTAAACGATTATAGGAGTCAAGATGATTACTATGTAAATTAGAAAAAAAATGTGAGGTTGAAAAAGTCCAAAATGTGGCAAAAATGGAGAGACAAAAAATACTGAATTAGTGGTGTTCAACTTTGTTTGGCAAAGTTACTATAATGTCATGAGGTGAATATTTAACTGGAATGTGGACACACTTCTCAACCAAGTCTGTTGGTGAAATTGCTATTAATTTATTAGATAAAGATAGCTTTTTCACCTTAAAGCCAAACAAATTGAACAATTTAGCTGCCTTGTAATCATCTTCACTTAGTGAATGTCGATGTTGTGACTGTGGCATTGCCAGTACCTCTTCATCAGTATTGTCAAAAATAGACACAAGGACAATTGGATTACCATTGACTAAGCAAAACTTCTGAATAGACCCAAACCATTCTTCTTTACCACATACTGGTCTATAAAATTTACAAATGGAGTTATTTCTAGAGTTGTGCTTGCTTGCTACTGAATAAGTTACACCATCTTGCCTGTACCTAGGGAAAACTGGAACTATGTGGTTTTCAATGGAAAACCTGCTTCCTGCACAGTCTTTATTCATCTACACAGAGAATTTTTTTGTTACTTTCCCCAAAACATCAGATCTATCTACCTTTCCAGTGACTCTGTTGAGAAAGTCCACTGTTTGAGAATTCTCGTTCTTGTCCAGTCTATCCTTGAGAAGAGGCAGAGCTTGTCTCATTCTAACAGACTGAATGAGTTGAGGGAGGACATTCCTTGTTCCATGACAATGCCGCTTCAGAAATCCATTGAAGTTTTCAAATCCGAACGTCGAATAGCACCACAAGGGTCCCCATCGCCGGACAAACTCACACATGTGTATCAAACTATGAAAGTTCAATGAACACATGGTTTGAGGGTACAAAATTGGCATTAATTCATAAAATCTGGCAAGCATGCAATGAGCTATTTGTAGGTGCTGTTGAGATATATTGCAGCCAAGTAAAATATGAATGGAACTAACTAGCAATGAGAAGTGATATAGGTAGTCTGCTGGAAAATCCACTTGCAATAGTACAGGAATAGAATAAATCATAAGCCAGGCCCGATATTCAGATGCTTTCCAATACTTTGAAGTATGTATAGACCTACATAGGAGTTCGCCGGAATTCATAAGAGGGTTTAATGCGCAACAAAGCTTTATCAATTTCTTTCTTTTTCCTACCAAGGTAAAATCTGGACTGGTGATACTTTGTGTCAAACCAAGAATTAAAAAGAGATTTAGTAACTCCTTCCAAAACAGCATGCATGTAGTCTATAGGAACAGCCTTGGTAAGGGAAATACTGGAGGACAACACTGAGGGACCTTTAACACCACAAATTGGTGTTTTCCTTGCAATGGCTTGCCTAGCCCATCTATTCATTTGTGTGTCATTCCTTGGTGTACGACGTTCTGTAGGCAAATAAATTCTGCGATGATTTATATGTTTGCCTTCATCCAGACAGTATAGACAGCCATACCTTCCATTGTACTGCATTATATTGACAGCTGCTGCTCTTGCAGGAAGATCAAACACACTGAGAAGAAGCTTAGCTCGAAGTTGCTTTTCCCCTTGACAAGTCTTTAATGACACTTTCAGTGACTCTATTTTACTAATCACCGGTTGTAAAATAGTTTTCATATCAGGCTTAACTGGTCCTAACCAAATTCCACCTAACAGAAGGTAATCTGCATCCATGCGAAGATGTGGAGGTAAACTTGAAATGCACAGTTCAACTGGCCACAATGAAAGACCTGTAAAAAAATAGATCTATATTATATTTTTTTAATTAACTAAATGACATTGAATATTGTTGTGATTAACTCTAATTGACTGAGTCTGCTAAAAAATCTATAGAATTTTTTTTTTAATGTGTACGTGTACAAATGAACTTTAGAGTTAGTGTACCTGATGATTTAAAAAGTGGCACTCCATCTGAACAGAGAATGAGACCAGTATGCTCTGGCACAGACAGAAAATTGCCAGGCTCCATTAACTTTTTATACTCTTCCCCATCTTGAATATCTTTGATGTAATTCGAATGATGTTGTCTAGTGAATGAATATTGAACCATTTCCCAGTTTTCTGAGATATATACACATTTTACAACTGGCTTCTGTGCTTAGTAGTGCTCCAAGAAAGAGAGGATTTGTTTCAGTTCCTAAAAGTTAAAAGTATCATTACGGTTATGTTAAAAGCAAAGATTCAGTGTTCATACCTGTTTTTGATGAACATTGTTCTCTAGTATTACAACCATTACCATCATTGCTACCAACACCACCATCACCATCATCACCATCACAACTGTCATCACCACCATCACCATCAATACCATCATCATCACCACCACCATAATCATCACCATCACCGTCATCACCACCATCATCATCATAATCACCATAATCATCACCACCATCTTCATCACCACCATTATCATCATCATCATCATCATCACTATCATCATCATCATCACCACCATCATCATCATCACCACCACCACCATCAACATTAATATTCCTAGCACTATCAGTGCAACTATCACTGTCATTCTCATCATCATGTTTATCACCACTACTGTCTGTTTTCCTCATAAGTTTTCTCCTTTTGATATATCCTTCACATTCTGCATCTAATTTTTCTACAACAGGTAATATTTGTAAGTATTGTGGTCCCCAAATCACTGCAGTTACCTGCATCCCACCAGATGGTTTGACGAGGTACTGTGACTGAAGGATCTCGACAGTATTGTTTTCTATGCTTGGATGATATGGAAGAGTCACCTTCAATAATAATCTTATCCAAAAACAGCTACTTAATTCTTTTTTAATATGCTTCTATTCTACACAATGATTTTTTTTTACTTAATTGGACATTTTTCCACTTTTTTACATTTTTTTGCATCTTCCGATGGTAGCCTTTGCAATTTTTTAAGTCTCCAAGCAGTTGTTCTTGGGATTCTTGCATTTTCACTTCTACAATACTCCCTATACCTCTTTCGACCTTCCATTGTTGTGTAGTGCTCTTGATTATTCCAATCACATGATCCAACTACAACAATTTTACAGCTGCAAATACAGCTGATACTTTAGGGAAAAAATGGCTGAAACAAGTAAGAGAGCTAGGAAACCTACCAAGAAAGTGATGACCAATGCTCTGGTAAAGCCAGCAAAAGAATGCAACAGTAAGTTAATGAATAAAGATAGATAATTTAGATTAAAGTGCATGAAGTACCTAGTGGTCATTGTGGGGTTGCCACTTAGAGTTGCTAACCAAGGTAGGATATGTGGTTTACCACAACCACTAGCTGCAGCTAGCTTGGACTGATGGTCATTCTCTGAAGCTTAAACTTGGTAGTTATAATTACATGGTAGTTTTTAAGGCCAAGTTGCTGAAAAGCTACATTTTTGCTACAAAAGAAATGATTGTACCCTTTTTGCACTCTACTTGCCCTTTTATTATATAAATGTTGAACGTAAATGCCATCAATTTCTAAGTTACTGAACACCTTTTTGAACAGCTATTAAAGGTATCTTATATTTCTAGAGTGGTGTAGGGTTTTGTCCAGCCAAGACAATAGGACACACGTGTGTCATTCCAAACAATTGGAAACAGAAGTGTATGATTACGTCAGCACGGATGACTTGAAGGTTGGCGGTGAGGTAATCTGGAGGTGCAAAGGACGGCCGTACACTGTACAAATACAAAATATATTTGGTATGTAACTATATGTACACTGGTATGTGTTGCATTTACTAAAATTAAATTTCTTTTAAGATACTAAAGATGAGGCTGAACGGAAGGAGAAGCCAAGACAGTACTATATTGAAGACAGTGAAAGTGAAAGTGAAGAAGATGGGTCACCTCCACCCTCCAAAATGGTACATAATATGTTGTACAGTATGGCTACAATTTTATAGATGTGATTACGTAGCTTAAAACATACATTGAGGATGAAATGGAAGAGGAAGTAGATGCCAATACAAGCTCCTTGAAGTCTTCATCAGAGGTCAGTAGAATTCAATTTATGCCCTTCATTACTGCCAGTTATAATCTTATATTTCTACTGGTAAAAGTTCTCAATGGGAAGTGCAGCAGAAAAACTACTTACGAAGAAAGATGTAAGATTTTTTTCCTTCTGGTCTTTAGCTGTTTGTTTTATGTAGTGTTTCTTGTAGACACCATGGTTTGAAAAAGTCATAAAAAGATTAGAAGAACTGACAACATTGGTCAAGGAATTGGACAAAAAATGCAACTTGCTGCTGAAGGAACAGTCGAACAGAAGTATTACAGAAGTAAGAAGTATAATTATATATATATTATATATCAACACAGGTAATAAGTTAGTCAATTAATGAAGGTATTTGGACAAATGAAGTGTTCGAAACACCATTACAATTATTAATAATAATTTGATTATGATGGTGACTATGGTGATTACAATTGGATTGAAATTATTGCACTGTATGAATTACAAAGGCTTCTTTTAAACTGATTTTTGTATAATTAAGTATTAAGCATTCTAGGATAGGAGATTTAATTTATTTTGGCAGCATGGGGTTTACGGAGATATGATGGTAAATTATTAAATCGTTGCACGATAGTCTCAAGTAACACAGCAAGATTAATAATTCTAATGTAAGGACTCAAAATGTTATACTGAGACATGCAGAACCCACATTTATTAAATACTCTATATAAAGCACACTTCATTTTTTCTATTATTATTATATCATTACAGGCTAATAGTTGTACTGATGATAGTACATGTGTGAAAGAAAACAAAGAAGTAAAGCAGAAGTTCATTTCAGTAAGTTAATTTACTAGAAGTATAATGTTTCTTTTATTTCATTACAAAAATATGTTTTATTCAGTTTTATTTTCCGTTATTATTTTATTATCAATATTACTAGTGATGTATTTTAGCACAAATGGCAAGCGAGAACTGAAAATGCAAGCCTTTTAAAATAGTATTTCTTCTTAGTTAAATTTACACAATTGATATAGCAGCACCAGACTTAAATTGTATTCTCTTCACAACTTGACTATTGGACAATTGATTTTTCAAGAGGTAAGCAATCAAGACGATGGTATGGGTAAGGATTGCTAAATTAAAGGATTCTGCTTAAACTAGCTGCCTTTCTAAAGTATGCTCCTTTGAAATGCTCTATTGTACAAGAGCTAGTAAATAAAGCATTGTACATGTATTGCATTTTCTTATTGCTTTGACTATTGAACAGTACATTTTCAGTGCATTAAAAAAACGAACTCCGCTAAGTTTGTATTGTAAGGCTGGTATTATATCAACGTATTTTCTCCTAAATTTCTTGCACCCGCGCTAATGTTTACATTTTAAACTTACCTCCGGGGTTGACTCGCATTGACTTCTTTGAACTTTGCCATATTATACATACATGTATATATATATATATCACAATTGAGACTCGGTAGTGAGAGTCTTGCTTTGCTCGCCCAATTATTATTATTATATTTAGCATTTCATTGTATGTTTTAAATTCAGTGGTCCTCTAAGTTTCTTAATGAACTTTTGTATAACGAACAGTTAGTAGATTTTTGACTTAGATAATGTACTGACAAATTGCATAGGGATGTAACAAAATTTTTGCACACACATGCACACACACACATACACACAAGTCAAATTAAGTAAATTTATTAGGCATATATATGCTGAATTCTTAAATAAATACGCCACTTTTATTTTTTAAACTCTATTAATGGATAGACAAAATACAATTTCCATAGCTGTTACAATTCTTTGAATAGTAGCAAAGGTATTAGAGTATAATAGCATGGAAGCTGTGGTATTGGGGATTAATAACAAGAGTTGAGCGAGAATTTTTACAAGGTAAGCCAAGTGAAATTTCTTGCCACATGAGTGCTATTAATACCACCACAGTTTTCCATGTTATCATATGTTAATACTATAGCCAAAGATAACAGTTCATTTCTGCAGTTAAGAAAAACCGTAATCTTATATTATATTTTTGTTAAATAAAAGTGTTTGTTCCGGTTCTGCTATTACTCATACTTTTCTTACTATTGCTGAATAGTGTTCCCCAGGAAATTTGCTGGGATATTGCAGCAAGGTCACGAAGAGATCACTGTGACCAATCAGATCATTATTTCAGTTTTCCAAATATCACCACACTTTTTTTGTATTATAAAATGCCTTGGCTATGTTAGACTTATATATATATTCAGTGATGCCTTCCTGAAAAATCATCCATATTGAATGAATTAAATGTATTGCTAAAATATTGTAAAAATGTTATTTTACCTATATAGTTGTTCCACACAATATTTTATTTACTATTTCAGAGTAAGGGTGTCCATTTGTTAAACCTAAGAGGTAGCACTCCCGACAAGTATTGCTTGTCGCTAATGGATGCCCTATTTGAAGATCAGGAACTAGCAAGCAGCTGCTTTGGAACAGTGAAATCATGCAAGCCACCACTTGCAGCAGAAAAAATGCAACTGATTGAAGGTATAAAGTGATAATGATGTTAAAGTATCATATGACTGCTTTATAACTATTTACAGAATGTGTTGATGAGAGATTTGGGGAAGGGACTTACAAGAGAAACTTCCCTGCTCTTCAAAAGAAATGCAATCAGAAATGTTTGGATACTGGGAAGAGATTAAAACGCACGCAGCCATCAGCCATCAAAGAAAATTTATCTTAACATTATTTCCGCAAACATAACATTCTATGCTTATCTGTTTGATATTATATGACCTTATGTGATCTTGATGGATCTTTATCCTTACAAGATTTCTATAAATTTTATGTTTATAAGATCTTCATTTGCGAGTTCTTATACAATCTTAAGATGTTCTTCAGATGTTCTTATAAGATCTTCAGATGTTCTTATAAGATCTTCAGATGTTCTTATAAGATCTTCAGATGTTCTTATATGATTTTTGCAAATTCTTATAAGATCTTCAGATGTTCTTATACGATCTTCAGATGTTCTTATAAGATCTTTGCAAGTTCTTATAAGATCTTTGCAAGTTCTTATAAGATCTTTGCAAATTCTTATAAGATCTTCAGAAGTTCTTTTAAGATCTTTAGATGTTCTTATAAGATCTTGAGATGTTCTTATAAAATCTACAGATGTTCTTATAAGATCTTTGCAAGTTCTTATAAGATCTTCAGAAGTTCTTATAAGATCTTCATGAGATCTTATAAGATCTTCATGAGATCTTATAGGATTCTAAAGTATATAATTGATGTGTTCTATAGGATCTTATAAGAGCCTACAAGTTATTATAGGATCTTAAAAGATCTTAAAGGATCTTAAAAGATCTTAAAGGATCTTATATAAGATCTTATAAGCTTTTGAAACATTTATGTCCAATAATCTTATAAGTTCTTATCTTACATAGGAACTGAACGGGACTGCCTAGCAAGATGAAGGCTTTATCCCGGTGAAGTATTCACAGACCTCGAACAAACAGGCTCGTAGCCAACCTGACCGAGGCAAGACTCACTAGCGAGCGTTTGAACGACGAAGTCCTAAGTAAAGGGCGAGATCTTCTAAGTTGAACGTGTCCCCGCCTCTTTCCCAACCAATACGTAGGCAAGAGGTCGTAAATCTCTGCTGCCGTATAGTCAAACTTAGACCCTTCTTTGATACTGTCTTGCCTACGAGACAGTATCGCCAATGTAAACCCTGATTGTAAAGGAATAACAAGATTAACAAATAAGAAATAGTGAAATACCAATGTAGTTAAAGAAGATACAAAGTTCTGATATAGATGAGCTGCAAGTGAAGCACACAAGTAGTGAAATGAAGTGAAAGGTTAATAATGAAACAAAACTAAAATGTCATAGCAATATAAACAAGTTTTGAAGAACGGGCGAACATCGACGAACTTCAACAATAACGCAATGTGCATGGGGCGAAGACTCAAGCCTGAACAGGAACTTACAAGATCTTATTTAAGTTCTTACAGGATTTTTTTGCTGGGCAGTTATCTTATAGTTCCCCAGGAATACTTTATGAGCGGAGCTACTGCTGTATAACTGGATATTTGAATTTGGTGAGCTATAAACATTGATATACATTGTATTGATGAGTAAATGATACACATTTAGTTATTTCTTGATGTAGAATAATCAAACAATAGTATGCATATCATTTTTAAAAGTTCTGTAACATAAAGATATTAATTGATGCCACTTTAATGAAAATATTATTGCCTCCTACAAATTTTGACATATCATAGCTACTTGTAGTCTTTCATAGCTCGACCCTTTATCTACCACTGCACTGTGAAGAAGTCAGGTGGCATAAATAAGTGGTACTAGCTTAAGGGTGGCCGCACATAGCAACGCGCACTGCCTGTAGATATCCGGACATTAATTTATTCCCCGCCAATACCCCACTATTTGATAATACGCGAGCAGAAACTATCGCGCAGTAGTAGCAGAAGTATACTTTGCGAAGTTGTGGTGTTTTAGTTTAGCTTCTTGTTGTCTCATATCCGTTTACAGCAACTCTCCATACGTCGTCTGAGCTCAAGCAGCAAGGTGTACCAGGCTGCCTCTCCTCCTGTAGCCGTTCTCCGGACTCTGCGCACATGAACTCAAGCGGATGGATATACCAGGCTCGATTTCTGCGGAGCGAAGACTTCCCAAGCTGCGCAGGTCTAATACCTTCACTTATGGCTATCTCCAATAAACTGCTCTCTCTTCTGACTCTCTTGTTATTGTTGTATTGATGTTTGTTTACTCTTGATATAGGCGGATTCTTTTTAGAACCAATACAAACTAATTGAAAAAAAAATTGCTCGCGTACTCGTAGTACGAGATATGGGGGTGGGGCTAATTCTTAAGAATTGCGAGTGGAATTAAAGTTCCAAATTTTGTATGAGTTTTTCTTGGAATCTAATAATGAGAACGACACAAAAATTTTACACACGGGTAAGCCAAAAAAAAATGAAAAATGAAGGCAGCAATGGAGGAATGGCTGTAGTGGCAATTTTAGTGAGCTGACTTCAATGCAACTACAATTACTGAAAATCTGGTTTATAAGAGGAGACGAAACTCTCAAATTGAAACCATAGCCTTATCTAGGTGCAGCAGTGATGCGCTTTTAGCCAAGTTCCATAGTGTGGCATAGTTAAAATTACTTAAGTTTTATCTGCAGAGGTATGACTAGCTACATTACTTTTGGACTTATTCAATATTCCACTTTCTTATAGGTTTTGGTTGCTTAAGTATCAGAACTCTTTCCAGCACAGTGGTGGATACACAAGATCAATTCACCACATCAAGAGTTAAAGTAGTAGAAGGCTTTTAACACTTTAAATTTTCAAGTAGTTGAAGTACACTGGTATGCTACAGCTGTGGCTGCTTAAGAACATAATTATTCAAAACTTGTTTGCTTATCTTTTACTTAAGATTGTTATACTACATATTGGTTTGACTTGGACTGAAGTCTTACCTCCGTATATGTGATATGTATTACTCTGGCATAGTAGACATTGATGAATGTATCATAAATTACAATGGCTTAAGAAAACCAATCGATATAAGTGATATGTAGCACTATACATGAGAGATTAGATGATTGTATCATATTACAATGGCTTAAACAGATCACTTATACATAGAAATGATATGTAGCACTCTGGCATAGTAGACATTTGAGTAATGTATCATATTATTACAATAGCTTAAGAAGGCCACATATCCATACAAGTGATATGTAACACTATGCATGAGAGGTTTGATAAATGTATCATAATATCAGCGTACACTGTAACAAATCGGGAATTCCACTACATGTTTTAGGGGTGTAATAAACACTTCTGTTTAACTGAGTGTTGTGCTACACTTTGAAATGATCAGTAATACTTCAAAGTGTAGAGTGACAGCCCAGTGTTGAGAATATATCACTGCTTGATGGTACAGTCTCGAAAAGGGGGTGGAACTGAGTTAGTAGACTGTGGTTAGCTAAATGGATCAAGCTTTTCATTCTTCATGTGAGTTGTCCCTAGTTTAATAAAACAGGGTTACTACAGTCAGTGAAAATTATTTAAGAGTTTTGACTTTTGAATAAAAAAGTTTTGATAACTTGTTTGTATGAAGTTTAGCTCTAACGTCGAATACAGTATTTTCTTCATGGCATTTATATCATTTGTTTTTCAATAATGGTGGCTGGCATTATATCTGGAGGCTGAATTGGAAAAACATCGCATTCCATTTCTTATTGTCTAGAATAGCAAGCAACAAATACCTATCAAGTATCGGAGTTCAATATACTTAGTTGACCTTCATCGCAAGTGTGGGTGTGTCTCTGATATTTGTATCAACAGTTAAGTGTAATTAAATATTATGTAGATAAACTATATTTGCATTCAGCTGTAGATTTGTGTGTATCTATTGCATGTGTGAGATGTATTGCTATTATATTCAATAAATAGGTTGCTATACATCTAGAAATGCTCACTTTTTTACAAGAAAAATATAATAAGTCTATAATGAAGTTATTGAAGCTGTGCAACACTGCATCAAGTAAGCATATTAAGACCAGTCAATGACACAAATTGTACTGTCTTACTGACACACTATAAATAGGATATGTCTATATATACTAGTAATTTGCTTCTGCACAAATGTCAGCAAGCCCTTGTGTACAAGAATTCAAAAACCTTTTAATAAACATTTGACTGTTTAAATTGGCAGCAGTTCCTGACAAAATCTCTAAAGCATGGCGAGTAATGGAAATTGAGTAACGGGCAAGTGATTGAAGCCATAATAACCACTCACTGACACTTATTCGGACTTGAAACTACAAGCATTTCTAAGGAATTATCACATGGTTTAAGACCTAAACCATTAATAATATTTTCTTACTAACAAATGAAACTGGGAAGAAGCCTAAGCAGTTAAATTAATAGTTACAAATAAAAAAAATGCAGCTAATAATGTATTGTTTGCTTCAAAATATTCTAAGCTAAACAACAGATGTAACATACCAAACTCTCACACACACTTACCCACACAAATTTTTCTTTGGGTCTTGTAATATTCGATTAATTTTCTTGTAAGAAAATGTGTGACAAACAGAACATTAACCAAACCAATGTCATGAATTCGAGACATTCTTTTGGAAAGCTAGATAACTAAGAAGTCTGAGAAATTTAAAAAAATTTTCCACCCATCAGTTTACTACAGTATTGATTTATAAATGTTCATGTTACTGCTACTACTAGTTAACTGATAATTGTCACTAAATCTAAATCGCAGTGACTAAAGTTATCTCAATGTTATGCTCATTACTTTAGCTACCTGTTTTGCTAAATATTCTCCCAGTGCTTGAGCTTGCATCTTATACTGGATTGTGGTTGGTTGTTGCTATATACCATTAGTTCAAGCAAGTTAGTCAAAGTAAACAGCCTTCTTTAAATCAAGCTGAAAGTCATTTCAGGCATCCAGTAGTTCAGGATTAAATTTATTTTAAGATTGTGGGAATTATTTTAGACAGATTCCATTCTTATTGAAATGATAAATATGGCAGGACTAAAGTTTTTCTCAATAATAATCTTTACCAGAAAGTTGGTTTTATAGTGACTTCGACTCAGTTGAAGTAGATTAGTAATAAACACTCAGCTCTATTTTTATTCTAGTAACATATAATATGCACCCAAATATAAATTAATCTGACAATGCTTTAAAAGCCTGTTAGCACTCAGTTTAGTGTGGAGTTTGATCCAGTGACTTCTTCATTGCATTTATGTTATTATCATAAAATTACAACAATGCGATATATATTTTTATCAAAGTCAGTTAATAGCTAACACCTAATTTTATTTTATTTTTGTTGTGTATAGACTAAGTCAAAATCAAGTATCTATCTGGAATATTCTGAGTTGCAATACAGTTTGGCTGACATTGTTCATTGTCATTATCGCTTGTAGTGTGGGTGTGGCTGATATCGGAGCTAATAGGTAATTACATAACAAATATGATGGTGAGTAGAGAAGGGGGTATAACAAAGGGATGGTGACGCAATAGGATGTAAGAATTGTTTAACTGATGTGATCTTTCTTGTCTCAAACATTATACCTGACTGCATATGTGTATAGGAATTAAAAATACTACTACTTATAAACTGCTGCAACTAAAACCTAGAGTAAATTGAGCAACAGTTGGTCAGTTTCATTGATAAAAAATTGAAAGTTGGCCAACAGTCCATGATCTTGCCATTATTGCACATAGAACCACACTCATAAGTTTAAGTAGCTGAGAGCACATTTTAAAAGATTGCATTATAAGAATAGTTATTCCATGAATATTACGAGTGTTACAAAATATTCGTTCACAGCCTTAATCAGTAATTATTATATCCATAATTAGAAATTTAATTGATTATTTATGAAAAATTGTAATGCAATAACTTCTATCAATATATTGATGCCACTGGGTAATTAGCGTAACTTCTATCAATATATTGATGCCACTGGGTAATTAGCGTAACCATTTGATTCTCCTTAATGCTTTCTGTGAGATTTCTATTCTCTTCTAACATCATTTTGTATGTGGCACTTTCTTGTCAGCAGAATTACAGGATAACTTGCCATACTATTAAGAAAATATTTATAAGTGCATGTGGCATTATTTTGCTGTATCCTTTCAAATTCACTTCCTATGACCTTGCCTACTAAAACTGGATTGTCGTAATCCTCTTGATATATCTCTGTGTCTTGAGCTTCATAGATACTTGTATCTATTAAGCTCTGAACACAACTTGTAGTTTTGACTTATTAAGCTCCAATAGTCACTGAACATTCTTCCTCGAGTAGGTAGAGCATTAATCTGGGGCAGTATGTTACTGTGGTCATTACCTTTCCCCTCTCACTGGTTTCAATATCCCTTTCAAAATAAGACAGCCTTCAACATTGTCCATGTAGAACTGAGAAGCAATAATCACCAAGTAAATTTCTAATTGTTTAGCATTACTGTTTTTAACTCTGTTAGCAAGTGCTCAGTCAAAATGGCTGACCTCGTATCACATACAGTGCTATGACAAGTAAACTAAGAACAAATGTACGTAGCAGCCTATGATTACATTGTAGAGTACAGAGTACTACAATACTATTTTCCACGTATGGCGTTATGGTGCATTAGAGTACTACAATATTTTTTTCCATTTATGGTGCCATAGAGATGACCATGTTATGAGGAGAATTATAAGTAAAATGTATTATAATAAGCTTATAATTTCTTCACTAAATTGTAATCAACCTTCTACTTTATTATCGGCATTAAATATAGAACAAATAACTTTGAATAACAGTGACCACATTAATCAATACTATTACTATTGCTAGCAATCTTACTGTTACATTTCTATGATAATCGCCTTTAGTGTTGAACTCTGATACTTGTGCATTTAATGTAGGATCCTGGGTCATTTTTGCAGTAGTATGCGTCTGCACCATCGAACTCATGACTATAGCTGCTTCCATTTTCCTGCTTGTTAAATACTCACCTTGTACGCTGTGTTTTTTCTTGTTTGTTTGTTTACTGTTTTGTTTTCTGTTAAGATGCTCACGACTTATATGTGACATTGTTTCCCATCATTTATACGCTAAGAGTTAGCAGTGAGAGTTTAACTTCTTCCATGAAGACGACATTTATGTCTAATGTTTTCATTGTGCAGGAGTTACATATCGACAAAGTGAGATGCCAATAATTATTATGTTGGTGTGTGAATGATATTGTAATAGCTAGCTAGCTAGTGTATAGTAGTGCTGAGGGTTTGCCCATTTAGTGCTATATTATACAATGTAGTCACAATTAACAACAAACTGGTTTCCTGTCCAGGATTTTTAGACTTGTACTATGAATAATGACAGTACAAAGAGTGATCCTGGCAGTCACAGCAGTAATGGAGTCATTCCAGCAGCGAAAACAGTTCAGAAACCTACAGTACCCATTGATTAATGTTCAAAGCTGTCTACTACTTTACCGATAATGATCTCTAAACCTAAATCTTAGCAACAGTTACCTCAACACTATGCTCATTGCTTTGGCTACCTATTTTGCAAAAAATTCTGCCGGTAAAATCCGTAAGGCGATAGCTATAGCCAAGGTCAAATATCGTACGACCCCCACCTTCACCTCAGTAAGAATAAGCACAGAGCGTGTCTAGTAACGATTCATGGCAGATTAGGTGAGCAAATTTATTAATGCTCGAAGTATATAGCTATTGAGGTGTTCGAACGAATGGACGACGAGCATCACGTGCTATGTGTTTATTTGGTCTTACCAAAAAGGGGTGGGGCTGGGGTTCGCTGCGTTTTCTTTCCTCGAGTTTTGGTTTTCTTCCCGAATTGTCGGACTCTATCTCAGGTGAGTTTGTGAGTCAACTGAATGAGGTTATGGTACTAATTTATAAAGGATTTTACTTGAAGCAACTAATGCATAATAGTTTAAACTTTTAAATCCGGAAGATAGTTGGCCCAATTGTATTTATTTTGATCGCTCCAGAGCTAAAGAAGACCAGCTTGAATAGGATCACCACTGGCTAGTTGTTGTATGCAAATTTAGTAAAGGAGTCATGTGCCATTGTTTAATTTTCATGATTTCTGATATGAACTGGTGGTATTGTTGGCACATTAATGGTAGCCTCGAGAGCCATAGAACCTTGATAGCCCTGGGCATAATCTGGGGAGTTCTGTATTGGAAAAACAAAACAAGTCTGTAATCAGGAGATTATTAGTGGCTTAGCAAGTACAAGTAGTTAAGAATTAGTTATATTCCAGTATTGTAGTTTTTGAATGGGGAAATTCAGAAGTTTTGTTTATGGAAGTGCTATAAAAATTATCAAGAAGCCATATGCAATTGAAGGAAGATTTTACACACATGATATAAGTAGATAACGAATACAATTCCCTTAAATGAAGGTATATTGCTCTTCAGCTTGCTCAGGAATAGTGAATATTACATCTATCATTCCAGAAATACAATTTTTGGCCAGGTAGGGATATTTTATAACGAAGGCGATAATATTAACTGACATGCTGTAGTTAACCTTGCAGTAGCTGGTGCAGTGAGGTAACAGTTTCCAAGTAGCTAGTCAAGTTATATTGTTGTTTCCTTTTTCATTACTGTGCTTTTCTGGTTCTTAAAATAGTAGTAAAATATCTAGACCATACACAAAACAAGTACTCACATATACACATAAGGCATGACCAATCAAAATTGTGTCTTTGATAAAACCAACAGCAAGTGTACCTATCAAGAAATATTCTGAGTTGTAATAGTTTGGCTGACATTGTTTATTGCATTGTTACTTCAAGTGTGTGTGGCTCATATTGGAATAAACCAGTAATTACAACATAAAATATTATATTAGTCTAATCTCGCCAGTTGAGAAGGAGGAATAACAAAGTGAAGTGATAGGATCAGCATGTGTTTTAAGAATTGTTTAAATGGCAAGTTTTTCTAGTCTCAGACATGCTGACTGAATATCATTATATTATACATAATTATTTCTTTATTTTTAAATATTATTGAAGAAATAGTCGCTACAACTAAAACCTTTATGCAAATGAAATAGTTGGTCGATTTCTTGGAAGATATTGAACAGTATAATTTTAATGGTGTAGGGAAATCATCTTCAGGGTGGTGGGAGGATAAGGTGGGTGAGTGGGAGGAGGCAAAAGAAGCCTACTGATCGGTCTAAAACATCCCATTATATTACGAAAGTATTGGAGTAATGCTAATAGTACATACTCTTAGGAGTAGCTGCAGCCAGCTCGACCATTATATGGCTTTTATTTGAGACCATACTCACAATTTTATGTGAATTGTAGCACATATTCAAAACAATTCATTATAAAGGTGGCTACTTCGCGAAATTTACAAGAGTTAAAAGATATTCACAGCTCAAATTTCTCACAAAAAAAAAACTTAAGTAAGCTCTCCTAATCAATTTAAACAAGTAAGTCAAAGTAAATTGACATTCTAGCAAAAGCAAACGGAAAATCCCTGCAGACTTACAGTAGTTCAGGATTAACTACAATCATGGGTCATGGAACATTCTATTGATTTCATGTCAATAGGTTTGGGAAATACAGAGGGTGTTGCCTGACCCTTTTCAGACCGAGATAATTATGATAATTCACAAGCTAGTAATGGTTTTCTCCAGAAAGTTTGTTGGATGGTGATATGGGATCAGTAAAGTAGATTGATTATAAATACTTAATACATTTAATCTAGTCAAATTTATTAGTAATGCACTTCTAGTATTAAATAATCAGAAAATTTTTGAAGGCTTGTGAGCATGAAGTTTAGTTTAGAGTAAGATCCAGCTACTTTATCATTCCGTGCCATGATCAAATAATAAAAATGCTGCAAGTATTTATGCAAACAACTAACTCATAGCAACTATAATTAAATTTTATTCATTATTGTGGTGTGTAGAAAAATCCAACAGCAAGTGTACCTATCAAGAAATATTCTGAGTTTTAATACAGGTTGGCAGGAATTATTCATTATCACTTCAAGTGTGGGTGTATCTCATATTGGAATCAACTGGTAATTACAATACTTAATATACTTGCTTACTCTCTATCTAGTTAAGGATGGTGTGTAACGAAGTGATGGCGATAACACAGTGTTCAACTAATCAGAATTTTGTGTCTCCAACTTATATTTATATATATATATTATGTATAATTCAGAAAACTATGAGCATGCACAACTATGAAGCATAGATGCCAGTGTTACATGAAATTTGGTCCGTGTTGTTTTCGGTCCGATCAGACCAAATCCAATAGTGGTAAAAGTCCGGGAGACTAATATGCTAGCAAATTTGGCCCCCCAAGGCCAAAAGCGCTAGCAAATTTGGTGCACCAAATGTGGACTTAGTCTGCCCTAGTGTTTAGTGTTATTTTTAAGAATTGTGTGGTCTGACACCACCCCATTAACTAATTTACCTATTGCTATACAAAATTAACTTATTCACATTACATCTTTTCAAGCTGCTATGTATAGACTAAATACACACCACCCACTCACCATTCACCTATACATATTATATCATTCATTCACTTCCTTTTTTCCCTCAGTTCTCAGTTTTAGCATAACTTGAAAGATCTCCTTAAAACTCTGACTACATCGAGAAACTGGGTTTAGGACCTTGCTAGCTAAACCCTGGGTTGGAGAATTCAAGAGCCTAGCTTTGCTGTCTGACTTAGCTTGCTGGGTGCTAGCCTGAAACACTGGTGGCAGCGCAACTGCGTCTCTTAGGCTAACAGTGACCTGATCCCACCACAAAGTGTATAGGTCAGATATTATTGTCACTCGGTCTATTCTCAGCCAAAAGAAATTTTCTAGCTTCTTGAGAAATGCAACGTAAGTCAACTGTAATAGTTAGAAGACTATCTTAATTAATGGTAGCTCTTGGCAACAAGCACGCAAAGCTACTATGTAAATGGCTGAGTTTTTAAAAATTATGTCTGGTATAGGGTCTCAGTACCAAAGAAACCTTTTGCCGCAACTTTTTAAGACTTCAAAAAAAAGTTCTGAAGAATTACTGTACTTGTTTGAGTCCAACAGTAAGTTTTACCTAAAATGGTTTGTGGCATTTAGATAGAACCTGATACAAGGGGCCAACAATTACACTTCCTTGAATGATAAAGGAATGCTAAACTGAAAGATTCTGTTTAGTGGAGATGTTGGAAGGGTTGGGCCACGAAACAAACACAATAATGCAAGAGTCAAAGTAAAAATTGACATACATACGTCCACACATATGTATATAAGCGAGTGGTGCGCTTGAACACAAATATCAAAGGAGCCTGCCGAAGTTAGGTAACATAAACTAGAGTTATGTTACTATATTTTAGTTTAGTTCATAGAAAACACTATAGTAGCATATAATCATTAATCTGAGGAAACAAATACAAAATTACTCTCTTACCTGAGTTATGGTAGCTTCTGTAGTATCAAACTTTAGCTATTCTGAATATCTCAATTACTAGTAACTCTTGAACAAACTCTCAGCTACAAAATAAAATAGGCCAGTGTTATTTTTCTAATATTAGCTGACAAATATGGAAATACTAGCTTCTTGCCACAATTTTCTTAGTATTGGTATTTCTGTAGATATAAATTTAACCTCTGGCACAAGCACCTATAGGAGCACAAGGATGTCGTAATGCGGGTAAAAATATTTTCCCCTAAACAATAAGCACTAAAGCTTAACTGCAGCATCCAGAGCACGTCTAATGTATTGTTCTATTACATGTATGTTTAGAATAGAAATAGCTACTACGTAACTAAGTTAGTCAGGCTAAAAATAAACTTGACGTTAGTTCGAAAAATGGCAAGAAATATTTCTGCAACTGATGCAGTGGATTTCATCTGCGATGACTTTTTCGACGATGAAAATGAGTGGGAAGGTGTACGGGAGTTATATAGCTACTGTGAGGTAATACTCTCAATGATAGAGAGTTGGACTTGCTCGCTAAAGCTGTCATTTCATGGCGGGTTGAGGATACTACTAGGTTTTCATGTGAGAGCTACTAGAGCACTGTAGGTAGCGAAGATACCAGCAGATATGTTGTAGAGGAAATGGAAGCTTACATTCTAGGTAAGAAAAGCAGCTGAATAAAAAGCTAAGGGACATTTGTCTCACCTCACCGGTAGTTTTTATTCTGAGACCATTCCACCGGTGATATGGTGTGACAATAAAGGGGAGCTACCACTACTAGATCACAAAAAAGAAGAAGTTGAAACAACAAATCTGGTCCCACCCAACCCAATCTTCAGAGGCCCCCATCTCCGAGATTCGCTACCATTGTAACAACAGAATGATATGACTGATAAACTCTGTAATACTATCGTGCATGGGTAAAGGGTTTATTTGAATTGTATCACGTGCTATACGCTTGTTTTGGTCCTGGGGGTTGGGCTGAGTTACTGCTGAGCCACAACGGACGGTCCTCCGATTCCATTCTCAGTGTAGTTTCTTTGCATGTTGTCTGACTCCAGCTCAATTGAGTTTGTCCAGTTATGTATAGTTGGGTTAGAACTTGCAGCGTATGCTAGTTTTAAACTTTCAAATTGGGAAGATAATAAGTCCAATTTTTTTATAGCTTGTGAGCTTAAGTAGTGACACACTTGATTAGGGGCATGGAGGGTTGTTTAGATGCAAAAACAAAACAGATGTGTGCAATCTTGTAATATGTAATCTTGTGAACCATACTGGTAGAGCCAACTGCGCTGGGGATAATTGGAACTACCTAAACTATCCGATTGAGGTGATAACGACGGGAATAGCTAATTATCCCGGATAAACAATCAAGTGATGATATAATATTAAGAGTTGTGAAAGATAGTTTTTAGAATGAACGACAGTAAAACAACTAAAAGGCAACAATAACAACAACGGGTAACTACAATAACGCACACGCACGAACAAAAAACGGAAAAAAACTTGACATGCGCATAACTAAATTAATGTTCGATATGAATAATGTTTGGAGAATGAACCGGTACTATTCCATGTCCAGACCTGCTTGTGGGGCAGGACCACATACCTTTAATATAATCATATAATTTTATCTTACTGTTTTCCTGGAAATGGTCTGGGGACAGCCATAAAGTTTTCAGGTTCACTACAGGAATGTCTGTAAGTTGTACCAGTCACATGACTAACCTCAAACTGACTATATAAAATGATTGAGCATTAAAACTTCACTCCACTCGAAGTGGTGGTGACTGAAATCTGAAATAAGCCCTACAAACAGATTCATATTGAGTATAAAGATGCACATAAAACATGGATGAGCAGCAGAAGGCTATCCTATACTTTTATTTGCACTCTCAGAATTCACAAGCAGCAAACTTACGCTCCTCTCAGAAGAAAGCTTTAAGTTCTTCACACACAGCTCAAAGTTCCTTGATAACATTGTTTAAACAAGCTCTTCAAAATTATTTTAAGCAAATTTCCCAAAGCAAGACCTTCCTAGCTGACGGTTCATGTAGACATTCATTAGTTCGTGATTAAAATATACTACTGGTTCATCCTTCACTTGTTGCATTCCACTGGAACTGGAAATAATGTAGGTGTCCACAGACCCATTTTCTTGCTGTAAGTGGCAGGAAGAGGGAAGAATGTATGGCATGCAAGACTAAGGCTAAATTCAGGGTTTCGTTGATAATGTGCTAGCTAGACCATGAGCTTAAAAGCTATAAAATACCTAAACCTATGTCTCATGACATAGGTTTAGAGCTTCCAGGATGCTGGCTGTCTATGCTGCATATAAATCACCTTTCAGAATATAATAAACAGTGAGCGTACCCTCCAGAAATCTTGCTGTCTACTTTGTGTTATTTATCACCACGGAGAGTTCGACCTCAGTTTAACCTTGAAGAGGACTTCGGCAAGAAGTCAAAATATCGGGTTAAGTTATAATTAAAAAAATATTGGCTGTTAAAAAAAGATAAATTTCTGTTAGTACTAGTGGTGTGCTTGAGCACAAATGGCGAGCGAGCCTAAAGACTATACTATTTTTATTGACTTCTAACACTGAAGCTACTGAAAATAAGGTCAAGTTTTTAAATTTAGCATACAGGGTAAAGGGATTTCAGTGCCATAGTA
>WLWD01004531.1_pt1 | contig 25953 bp, 24 predicted proteins | sample 6712731 | NCBI WGS metagenome assembly WLWD01 (sample SAMN12718690, study PRJNA576275) | sponge metagenome | isolation source: marine sponge | host: Mycale hentscheli | place: New Zealand: South Island, Marlborough, Capsize Point | collected 2014-11-01 | reverse complement strand
TTGAATTCAGAAAGTAGACCAGTCGTATCTCTTAGGTTTGAAGGGCCGAAAAAGGGCAAAACAAGATAAGGCCCCGCCGGTACTCCCCAGACAGCAAGGGTTTGCCCAAAATCTTCCTTATTTCTTGGCAGGTTCATGTATTTGGCAACATCGTTGAGCCCAAAAAAACCAAATGTTGTGTTAATCACAAAACGTCCGGTATCTCGGCCGGCTTGAGCCAGATTTCCTTGCAATAAGTCATTTACAATATTGATCGGTTCTCGCAAGTTTGAGAAGAAATTTCTGACACCGTTACGAATAGGTTGAGGAATCACCTTCTTGTAGGTTTTGGCAACAGGCTTTAGGACGTATCTATCTGCTTTGAGGTTGAACTTCAGAACAGAGCGGTTCATTTTTTCCAGCGGGTCCCTATCACTGATTAAAGCAGCGTCAGATTGGCTTATTCCATTGCTGTTTATCCCGCCTTCCTTGGAAGAGGTGGACGCACATCCAGATAGAAGAACAGATACCAAGAAAAACAACGCTAAAAACCTTAATCGTTGCATCGTCGTCATTGTGTGGCTCCTTAGGTAACGTTTTGTAAGATGAAGGTACTTTCATATTGTATTGGTATTTGTAACCAAAAGCTTGGTTTTGTTCCATTGAACTTGGTTTGTATTCGAGAATAATAGCTGATCTTATTGATATTATTCATGTAATTGTTCCTTCAATTGCTCGCTGATTACTCAAATTTTCTTGCTTCCCAGTACGTAAAACGGTACTCTTGGCAAAAAAAATGATGGCGACAGTGTCACGATAGAAATGGCCTCCAAGCCTTAGTACCCGAAGGCGATGATTCGCAAGCTCAGTCGAGAATTCAAGCTAGTACGAATTCGATGACCAAAGCCGGTCTGCCACAAGGTACTTCACAGTGACTAAAGTTAACTGCCGATAAAAATGATAAGCAAATTTTGTTTTCCACGACCCTGAATCACATTAAACGATTTGCAATACAGCAGATTTTTTTTCTGTTTTTTGTCGGTTCTCCCACGGTATTGCTAGCGGCGACCTTCGGGAATGTGGACGAGATTGAAATCACAGGTAACAACAAAACCCAAGCCACTACTATCCTGCAGGAATTGTTATTTGAATCGGGAGATACGCTGACCGAGCAACTGGTGTTGGATTCGGCGCAGGCTGTCAAAAACATGGGGCTTTTTAAGGCGGTTGAGCTGTTACCAGTGAGACGTGATGGAAAACTGGTGGTTAACATATCAGTGGAGGAGAAGCGATTTACATTCGCGTTGCCAAAACTGGGTCGCAGTGGTGACGGGGACATTACAACGGGGATTGTGTGGCGTTCAGATAATCTGTTTGGTTTGAATCAACGTTCCAAACTCACGGTGGCCTATAAGAAGTTTAAGGACACCCAAGAAAAAGATGAAACGGAAGCAAAGTGGGAGTATCACTACCCTCGCATCTCTGGCACCCCTTATTCTTTCAAGCTGAATGTGGGAAGAGAACAAACCAGTTTGGAAGAAACCATCGACGGACAGAGTGGGAATTACGAAAGAACTCGGGTTTATGTGGAGCCTTTCATTGGTCGTTGGCTAAAACGTGACGGAGCAAGCAAAGGAGTTCAGGTTCGTGGAGGGTTGCTTTGGCAGAAGTATGAGCATGAATTCGTTTCCGGTACTGCTGATCTATTTCCGGACCCAACAGTAAAAGCGCTGGTTGCGGCAATAGATGGTGATTTTGTGGACGATATGCTGCTGAGTCGTTCAGGACATCACTATGGGTATGAACTGACTTATGCCGGCAGTGAAACCGGCTCCACAGTGGATTTGCTTAAGCAGATGTTGTTTTATCGTAAGTACATCCCATTACCAAAAACTAACCATTCCAATATTAACTTACAGGCTAGGATAGGCCATACCACTAATTCAATACTCGGCCCACCGCAATTCAACATCGCCGGCAGTCGCTCGTTGCGAGGCTATGAAAGAGATCATGTGGAGGGCAATAGTTTTCTACTACTGAATGCAGAATGGTTGCGACCAATTTTTAAAAAAGAAACCTTGCGAGGAGCGCTAATAATGGATGTCGGAGACGCGTGGAGTTCCGGCGATGATGTGAAATTGTCAGAGTTAAAATATTCGGCGGGTTTTGGTTTACGATGGAAGCTGAAGCGGTATGTGAAAACAGATATTCGGCTTGATGTGGCCCATGGTTTTTCCGAGGGTGGGACGACCAAGGTCTATCTCGGGACCAATGCCACTTTCTAATGTTCTATCGCATATGGTGAATTTCGACGTAGTTCAGGATAACCTATTCGTTGGTTCATGCCCAAAAACGCTTGAAGATATCGATGTTCTGAGTCAGGCGGGTATTTCAGCGGTACTCAATTTGCAAACGGACGCCGACTTCGTGGTGCAAGGGATCAATTGGGAAGATCTTCTTGAAAGATACCACCAGCGATCAATTCACATTGAACGTATCCAGATTGTCGATTTCGACGAAACAGACTTTATCGATTTACTACCCGAGGCAACGCAGGTGGTGTCAAATCTTATCGCTCAGGGGCACACGGTTTATGTGCACTGCACGGCGGGCAGTGAGAGGTCGCCGGGAATTGTTACCAGCTATCTGGCTTGGTATCAGGGGATGAGTATGGTGGAAGCGCTGGGTTTTGTTAAAGCTTCCCGAAAATGCACGCCCTATGAAGAAGCATTAGCCACGGCAGACGCATTGTATCGCGATAAACTATCGTAAGATGGAGCTCCCAGCGCTCACTGACGGAAAGATTCTTTCGCGATATAAGCGATTTCTGGCAGATGTAGAGTTAGCGACTGGAGAGATTGTGACCGCTCATTGTCCGAACACGGGAGCAATGACCAGTTGCTGGGGGCCTGGTGCTGCGGTCCAATTAAGCGCCAGTACAAATCCCAAGCGTAAACTTAACTGGACCTTGGAAAGGGTTGACATGGGGCAAGGCTGGATAGGTGTCAATACCAATCGAGTTAATCATTTCATTGGTAGTTTCATTCAAAATGAGAAAATTGAGCTTTTAACCAACTACTCCAATTTAAAAACCGAACCGGTTTATCTTGCCGAGGGGTTCGATCATTCCCGTTTCGATTTTCTACTGAGTGCCCAAGGTCGTCGGGACTGTTATGTTGAGGTGAAAAACGCGACGTTATTGAAAGATGGTTTGATTCAATTTCCAGATGCTGTAACGACAAGAGGAAAAAAACACTTGGCGTTGTTAGCACATGCGGTTAAGCAAGGCCATCGAAGTGTCATGCTGTTTGCAGTGAGTCGACCCGAAGGCAAAGAATTTAAAATTGCCAGGGATATTGATCCGAATTATTACCAAAGCTTGTTAGAAGCCCGGAAAAGTGGTGTGGAAGTTGCGGCTATACGATTATTTCACACTGAAACGGGCGTTGAAGTGAAAGAGTTACTTCCTATTAGCTTTGACTAATCACGACAGGTTGGTTTCCTCCGGCTTTCGCATATCTACTCCGCTTAAAAATGGCCTCTTTCGATATTCTCCCTCTTTACGACGGTCATTTTCAGACTAGTAGGCTTCAGGTCCACGATTTTCAACTCTAACGCTTTCGGGTTTACGGCGTCGTAGGATAAATACGATGCCGCCTATAATGCCCTGAGCCAAAAGCATGGCCAACGCGACCCAGGCAAACGCGATGGCCGATTCCGCCATGACGCCATATAAAGCAAAGAAAAAAACGAAGATCGCTTCACGTACCCCAACCCCATTAATGGAAACGGGAAGCAGCATGATCAATGTCGCTAAAGGGATAATAATGAACATCCCCGCCCAAGGGATATCAATGCCCAGAGCATAGGTGACGATAATAAAATGGATGATGACATTTAGCTGTAGTAAGTACGACAAAAATAATGCACGAATCAGGACATCGCCCCTTCCACGAAACAGGACCAAGCCACTGGTCAGCTTTCTGACGATACGCTGAGGTATGCTTAAGAAACTAATCTTAAGGTTTAGAAACCAGTCAAGAAGCCCTACCCCAGAACCAAAAACCATCCACATAAAAATTAGCATAGCCACGAGAATACTGCCGAGATAGAACACCAACCCAGGCACCGCATCTCGTACTTCCTCTGCCAAAATAGCCGCGATAAAGCCATAGCAAACCAGCGCAAACATCCCAAAGCATCGGTCAATGAGGATGATGGAAAACGACTGACTCTTGTTGCCACCAATTTTCCAGATGTCATACATTCGATAGGCATCTCCCCCAATGGTGGACGGCAGCAGGTTATTGAACAGCATTGCGATGGTAAATGATTCGAGCAAATAGGAGAGTGGCGCGTGAATATTTTGTGCTCTTAGCAGCAATCGCCATCTAAGGGCAATCACCAGATACCCTATATAAAACATGCAAAAAGCCACAACCAGATAAGTCGCATTCGCCGTTTTTACCGTCATCCATATTCGGTCAAAATCGGCGCCCCGTAAGAGCCAGATGATGAGTCCAGCGGATAGTAGGGCCTTTCCGATAATTAACAGGTTATTTTTGAAATTGTTCTTTTTCAACGTATGCTTTCTTAATTGATTACCAAGGATTTCTTAGTTCTGAGACCGCTTCTATTTGTCGTCGTCTGATGGCTGTGGCATAAAGTTTAATTCGGACTATTCTAAGGAACCCCTATAAAAGTTATGGTCGGTCGCCTTGAGCGAGAAATGAACGGCTTTTACGTTGCGAATCTTCGCAATAGAACGACTATTACGCGGGATTAGTGCCTCAAATCCGGTCATTTTTCATCTCAATTCGACTCGTCCAAGCCTTTCAGAGACGCCCTAAAACTAATGGGGCTGACACATCTTCGATGATTGTACTTAGAGTCAATCCCCAAGGATACCAAGGAATACCCATATTGTCCGTTAGCTTACATACTACCACCGTGATGCTCTGCTCGGTAGCACCCAAAATGGTATCCAAATGATAATGCGGGAGCGCTGAAATAGCATAGTTTTCACATGTTTCCGAGAAAATAGGTATTGCGCTGTGATGGAGGGCTTGATGGACTCGGAGACTGTTTTGAAATGGAAAAAATGTCAATGGTGGTTATAAGACAAATAGGCGGCTAATTCTGAGATTGGGGGGCGAGAAGCATTGCGCATCAGTTTTTCATATAGGCAGGGATACCCGCTGGTCGATAGTCCTGTATGGGGGAGTAGAAAAAAGTATAATCCTGCGTATTAGTGGGCTTTTGGGCCAAAATAACCTTTCAATCTGAATACTGACATGACTCAACTAATTCGCGTACACGAAACCGGCGGTGCAGAGGTAATGAAATGGGAGTCTGCGGTGCTGACTGACCCGGGACCTGGTGAGGTGCAAGTTGCTCACACGGCGATTGGACTAAATTTTATCGACGTTTACTTTCGTACCGGCGTGTATCCAGCACCACTGCCATTTACGCCGGGACTGGAAGCTGCAGGGATTGTAGAAAACATCGGAGACGGCGTGGAGGGCTTAGAAATAGGGGATCGTGTGGCCTATGCCGCAACGCCATTGGGTGCCTATGCGGAATCGAGAAACATTGAAGCAGTTAAACTGGTGAAAATTCCAGACGGTGTTGAAGACAGCACAGCAGCGGCAATGATGTTGAAAGGGATGACCGCACAGTATCTTCTAAGAAGCACATTTAGAGTAAAGTCAGGAGACACTATCCTGTTTCATGCCGCGGCGGGTGGCGTTGGGCTCATTGCGTGTCAATGGGCGAAGCATCTCGGTGCTACTGTGATAGGAACGGTGGGATCAGAAGAAAAAGCGGCGCTTGCACGACAAAATGGATGTGATTATCCGATTATCTATACCGAAGAAAACTTTGTGGAAAGAGTTCGGGAGATTACCGATGGTAAAGGGGTTCCCGTGGTCTATGATTCCGTGGGCCAATCTACTTTTATGTCCTCATTGGACTGTTTACAACCACGAGGATCCATGGTGTTATTCGGCCAGTCATCGGGTAAGGTTGAACCCTTTGATCTTTCTATATTAAGTGCCAAAGGGTCGTTGTTTTTAACCCGGCCTACCTTGTTCAATTATACCGCCACAAGGTCTGAGTTAGAGTCTTCAGCGAATGAGCTTTTTGATGTCGTGGCGTCGGGCGCAGTCAGTGTTTCTGTGAATCAGGAGTATGCATTGTCAAATGCAATCGGTGCGCATAATGACTTGGAGAATCGAAAAACCACCGGATCATCTGTGTTAATACCTTAGGAAATCACTAAACTTGATTCTTCCGGATTTCTCCTGATATTCGAGGATTCGTATTTTTAAGAGGTTGTTTTAGGTGTTTTTGTCGTTGCTAGGAGTGATGATGAAGTAACAGGAAGGGAAAGCCTGAGAATAAGACCTAAGCCATGGTCGCTTGACCATTGCTTAGGTTAGTTCCGGATAAAGTCAGATAGCGGGTTAGGACGATGCTGCTATTTTCCGTTTTTATCGAAAGATCTTCTCACCTAATTGATCAATCGTGGTCCGGCTTTTGCTCAAGATGAGCTCTATGGCCCCTTCTTTACCCGAAGAGCTATCAGCTCGAATAAAGTGGTGTTGTTTAGTTTCTCCATCTATCTCTTTTTCAATAATAGCTTCCGTGGACCAGCCACCTTTGGCACTTTGTGGGCAGGGGGTAATACGGAAGCCACTGTATTCCACAGTGGCTTCAGGGGTCGGGTTGACATTCGATGGTGAGCCCGTAAATAGTGATTTAATCAGTTTAAGCATTGTTACTTTCTCTACTTGTCGGAGACATTAGACATTGGTGACGCACTAAAGGTATCACTCTTCCAGTGATGCGATTCGATTATAGGCGTGTAATGCCGCAATTTTATAAGCTTCTGCGAGGGTCGGATAATTGAACGCATTTTCTAAGAAATAATCAAGAGTGCCTTTCAAGGTGAGTACGGCTTGGCCAATGTGGATCAATTCAGTGGCCCCTTCGCCCACGATGTGGACACCCAATAATCGACGACTCTTCACGGAAAACACCATTTTCATTAACCCCGATTGTAGCCCCATCACCTTTCCTCTGGACGTTTCCCGTAGCGGAACAATGCCGATTTCATAGGGAATTTTCCGCTTTATTGCCTCCTCTTCACTCATTCCCACAGTGGACATTTCTGGTACGGCATAGATTCCGAAAGGAAAGAATTCAGGTGTTTTGTGGCAGGGTTGATCTAAAGCATTGAGTACCGCAATACGGCCCTGTTCTAGAGAAGTGGATGCCAGACTTGGAAAACCGACGACATCACCTGCTGCGTAAATGTGTGGGATGGAGGTTTGGAATTGATCATTGACACTGAGGCGGCCGCGGTGATCGACTTCAAGACCAATTTTTTTCAGCCCCATGTTGTCGGTGGCCCCCACACGACCCGCCGCGAATAACACCATGTCAGCGGCAATCGCTCGATTGCTTTCTAGTCTCACAACGCATGATTTGTCTTTTCTACATTCAATTTTTGATACTTTTTGTCCAAACTGAAGACGGAGCCCATCGTCCATAATGTCATGGCGAAAATGCATCAACACTTCCTGATCCATAAAATCGAGCATCGTTTCTCTGGGCTCAATTAGGGTGACGTTAATGTCCAAGGTTTTGAAGATGGTGGCATATTCCACCCCAACAACTCCAGCGCCAATCACAATGAGCGAACGAGGAAGCTTTTTCATGCGCGTGACTTCGTCACTGTCAATAATGGTCTCCCCATTAAAGGGGACGTAGTCAGGACGATACGTGCGAGTTCCTACTGCGATGATAAATTTTGCGGCGGTGACCGGAATAAGGTGTCCATCGGTAGTGTTGATCTCGATGGTCTTGTCATCGATAAAACGACCGAAGCCTTGAAAAATATCGACGCCATTTTTGAGTAAATGATCTTCTAGGATATCCACTTCACTTTGCAGGGTTAGGTGTAATCGCTCCATCAGATCTTCCGCTTTTATATCATCCTTAACGCGATAGGAGCGTCCATAGAAACCACGTTCCCGCCACCCAGTGAGATTCAGTACGGTTTCTCTTAGGGTCTTGCTTGGGATGGTGCCAGTATGAACACAAACCCCGCCTATCTGTGGCATTCCATCAATAATGGCCACACTTTTGCCAAGTTTGGCGGCCTGAATAGCAGCAGTCTTACCTGCCGGTCCGCTACCAATAATGATTACATCATATTCTTGCATGGAGTCTGCTCTTGTGTTGGGCTGCTAATGGTCGTGGCGGAGTTGTCGCCACAATAATTGTGTATGGTCGAGTGTTAACACTAATCCCTAGCTCTGACAGGGTATGTCAGGATAGTTCGCTGACCTCGTTCCTTCCAGAGGCTGATTATTTTGGGCATGATAGGTAAAGACTAGGGATGTTTTTATTTTGTCTGTTTGGTTTTTGCCCGCAGCATGGAATGTACCGCTGTGGAAAAAGAGAGTATCTCCCTGGGAGAGGTTAGCTGAAATAGCGCTTTCAATAAGCGCCCGATTCTGCGGTAAATCCTGTCGCAAGAAGAAGGCAGCATCGTATCGCCCTCTTTCTAGTGTCTCCAGATGGCTGCCGGGGATTAGCTGCAGACCACCATTTTTGCTATTTTCATCGTTCAGCGCCAACCAAACACTCACAAGCTCTGGTCGATCAAATAGCCAGTAGCGAGCATCTTGGTGCCACGATGTTGAGCTGCTGAACCCGGGGTGCTTGGTCATGATGCAGTTGTGATGATTCTGCGACAACTCAATGTGGTCGGTCTGGAGTAGTTGTCTAACCCGGCCTGCAATCGTTTCGGAGGTTGACCAGCTTCGAAATACGCGGTCCCGGGTATAAGCATGCAATAAACGTCTCGGGGTGTTACCACCTAATGAGGCACGTTCCGCTGGCGAGCCTGGATACTGAACGTCGGTTTCGAACTCTACGGGAGCAAGCGGTGGATTAATGGAGGAGCGGACCACGCTTAACATGTCTTCACAGGTGTCCCGAGTAGCGAGTTTTCTCTCAATCAGAAAACCCTGTTGGTGAAACGATTGGATTTGTTCAGAGGTAAGGGTCATTGTCCCACGTATCAGTGTCAAGAGGGTAAGTTGGTACCACCGGCATCTGGAAATCCAAGATTTCGCAGAATCTGGATAGTGTTTATAAGCATATTACAGGTATAGCTCGCATTCAATAAGTGTATTCTCAATAGAAGCGCTATCTCCCTGTCAAATAAGAAAAAAATTTAATTTTGTTGCATAATTTACGGTATGATAGCAAGCCATCTCTGCCATTTTGAACGGCAATTGATCTGAGAATCAATCCTGAATGGCCCGGCTAGAGGTTATTGAATAAAATATGAAGAGGGGACGTAAAGTGAGCCTGTACTTGAGATTCGTCGTATTAATTTTCGTTTTGGTTCTGTCTGGTTGTGCAACTCGATCACTAGATCCATATGCCGAGTTTGCCGAGGCCGGCCAGCAGTACGCAAAAAGCCTCTATGATGTTTTTATCGTGGCTCAGGAAACCGCAATCGATAAAAATTCAGCTGAATTGATTGATCAGAATAATTTTGCTGATCGTGGAGGTAGTGGCTTTAACCAACAGGAGCTGGACAGGCTGGAGCAAATTCGAAAGATCGATGTTCGACGAATACAGGCATTCAGCGCTATGCGACAGCATGTCTCTGCGCTGTCAAAATATTTCACCCAACTAAGTGAACTCGTTAGCACCCAAGAAGTTTCCCAAACTTCCGCTGCGCTTGCGGCCACCGCCAAAAATATTAGCGCCCTTTCCCAAAAATTGGGAACAGCGGGCGTCTTTGAGCTGAGTGAGGCCAATAAGCAGAAAATTTCGTCATTCACCCAATATGCTATCGGCTCCAGACAGCGGGCAACACTTAAGAAACGTATCCAACGCGATCAGCCGATTATTCAGATGGCATTAAACACCCATGAAGAGTTGCTCGGTGTCATTGCAGATGATCTCACCCATGACATCAATATTCTTTCTGATCGTCAAAACCAGTTATTAATTGAAGGTCCATTTTTGGCCTCAACGCCATTGATGAAAAGTCCAGAAAAAGCCGTCCAGTGGATGGAGGATCGTCGTCGGTTGCTAACCGCAGAATCTTCAGTCTTGGAGTTAGCCCATGCCAGTAGAGCCGCTGCAGGTTCGCTGGGTGGGTTGCTAAAAGACATGGTAAAAAATGAGAAAAACTTGCTGAAACAAATTGAACTGTTTAAAGCAGAGCTTGACGCTATACAAGCAGTGATTAAAGCATTCAAATAAGGGGGAGATAAGACGATGACACCCAATCAGATGATTAAATATCTGCAGTCGCTGCAGCGTAAGTTGGGCTCAAGCCAAGTAAGAAACTTTTTCGAGAGCCAGCCGCCGAGAATCAGAAATGAATATTCATTGTTGCGGTCAGATGTGTCTCAGTTACTAGGTATTCTCACTGTACAGCGACTTGAGTCCGTGGGCGAACGGTTGACTGCACATTCAGAAGAAATAGCGGAACGTACTGCTGAACTCAAAGAAAACCTGAATGAACTTTCCAGTGCTCGACGGATTTTGACCCAGCTAAACAAGACAATTAGTTTGATCGGACGGATTGCCATATACTTTATTTAAGTGAGGTCCGATAGGCATTAAGTCTAAGAACTTTCCATTGAATCAGTATTAATTTTCATATCATGAGACTCAAGTAACGCTTAGTGATGAGAATGCGAAAGTTGGAGCACTCGTTTGGCTTAGAGTTCGACGAAGTGGATGTTAACCATATTACGGATCAAGAGCTTGATTTAGCTCGAAAGGCACAAAATGAACATGGCGTTGTGTTTTTCCGCGAACAGGAGATGTCCTGCGAACAACACATTGAATTCGCGAGCCGATGGGGTGACATTGTCATCAATCGCTTTTTCGAAACCGTGGACGGCTATCCTAATATTGCTCAGGTGAGAAAAGAAGCCAAGCACAGCACGGTTGTTGGAGGCAGCTGGCATACCGACCATTCTTATGATCAGATTCCAGCTAAGGGATCCATTTTGTACGCAAAAGAGGTGCCCACTTCAGGGGGTGATACGCTTTTCGCTAGTATGTATCTCGCTTATGAAGCGCTATCCGATGGACTCAAGCAGACCCTCGCAGGATTGACAGCCACCCACTCAAGTCGCCATACTTTTAGTAAGTCGGCAGTAACGTCTTGTGACCCCAATGAAGACCGTTACCTAAATAGCCACCTAGCTACCCAGGACGCTCACCATCCAGTGATCATTACCCACCCTGAAAGTGGTAAGAAAGCCCTATATGTCAATCCGGATTTTACCGTGAAGTTTGATGGCTGGACGGAGTCAGAATCGGCGGCATTGCTGACTCATCTATATCAGCATGCCACTAGACCTGAATTTACGACTCGTTTTAAATGGCGCAAGGGTTCAATTGCATTTTGGGATAATCGTGCGACTTGGCATCAGGCGCAAAATGATTACCCCGGCGAACGGCGCCTAATGCACCGAATTACGATTGAAGGTGCACCACTGTTGTAGATCCATTTGTTAGACTTATTCTTTTCCGTGTCTAGGGTTCAAAAGGGTGGTGTTAATGCCTTTGCTTAGCCTCCAATATGACTAGCCAGTTTTTAAGTATCACTATAAACAGAATTCACCACGCAGCTTTTGTGCTCGCTCCTAGTTTCAAATTACTCTATAACTTAAACGAAAATGGCTCAGAAGCTTCGTAAAGCAAGCCCATTCGATGTCTTTCGCCTCGTATTGGTCGGAGCCATCTGGGGTGCTGCATTCATCTTTATCTCCATTGCGATAGAGACCTTTGAGCCGATTACGATTGCAGCAGTGAGAGTGGCGCTGGCGGCGATTATCCTTACAGCGGTCAGTGTGGTTATTCGCCACTCGTTTCCAGCGACATTGTCAGACTGGAGACGGGTGACAGTAGTGGGATTGTTTAACAGCGCCATTCCCTTTTTCCTGATTAGCTGGGGGCAACAATATACTTCAAGCGCAGAGGCGGCGTTGCTGATGGCAACGGGTACTTTTTGTGCTTTGCTTATCTCGCATTTTACAACCACCGATGAACGCATCAACTGGCCTAGGGGTGTGGGGGTGCTGATTGGTTTTTCAGGCGTGTTCGTATTGGTCGTGGTTGAGCTGATGCAAACAGGTTTGGGTGGACTGAAAGGTCAAATCGCCGTCATGGCGGCAGGTGCAAGCTATGCCACGTCATCCGTATTAGCGAGACGCATTTCCCATCTACCAGCCATATCTACCTCCGCCGCTATAATGGCTTCCGCGAGCTGTTATCTGATTCCATTGGCTCTTATCTTTGAGCACCCATTGACGATAGAGCTCAATGCCAGCGCGGTATTATCGATTCTTTTCCTGGGTGTGATCGCAACGGCATTTGCCTTTGTGGTACGTTTCGCCGTGATTCGCGATAATGGTGCAGTATTCATGGCCCAGGTTGGTTATTTGGTCCCGCTATTTGGTGTCTTGTGGAGCTGGTTATTTCTGTCTGAAGCGATCACGGTGCAAACTTGGGTTGCGCTAGTGTGTATTGTGATTGGGATCGCTTTTACTCGAAAAGGAGTGAAGTGATGCAATCCAATCGAGAGGATAAGCCCTATTTCGGAATACTACTTTTCCTCGGTAATCTAATCGTCATGGTGGCCATCTCGGCATTGGCTAAACGGTTGGTCGAAGACTATCCGGTGAGTCAGGTTCTGTTTTTTAGGTATCTGTTTGTCGCCATCCCCATGATTGCTCTCGTCACAATGACGCTGGGTTTCTCGACGCTGAAAATTACTCGCTATCGAGATTACGCCGTGCGCACATCAGCAGGTATTGTCAGTTTAGGGCTTTTCTTTTACGCCATCAGTAAAATTCCATTGGCTGAAGCGACTCTGCTGTCTTACATTTCTCCTATTTTCATCGTGATGCTTTCTATTCCGGTATTGGGAGAGAAGATTGGGGTTTATCGTTGGGCAGCAGTTCTGATGGGTTTCGTTGGGGTTTTTATTATTGTTCAACCGGGAACTGCATCGTTTAACCTAGGCACCATGGCAGCGGTAGGAGCGTCCATGGGCAGCGCAATCGTGTCTATCTGGTTGCGTTTGTTAAGCACAACCGAAAAAGTCAGCACCATTAATGCGATTCATAACAGTATGGGCGCCATTGTTTTTGGGTGCTGGATTTGGATAGAAGGCTGGGTGGCTCCCCAAGGCTTCTTCGACTGGGGGCTATTGGTATCTATCGGTTTACTTGGGTGTTTTCAGCAGTACCTGTTTGCATCATCATTTCGTTTCTCTGAAGCCAGTCTGATTGCCCCGTTTGAGTATTTGATCCTCGTATTCTCTGCGGCGGTGGGTTATTGGTTTTGGTCAGAGATTCCGGTACTGACAACGTGGATTGGTGGCATTATCATTGTATGTTGTGGGCTTTCCATTATGTACAGACAGCATTATCACCAAAAAAAAGCGGCTGATACCACCCGAAATGAACAAGGCATTTAGTATCCATCGTGAAGGCATATTATTGTGACACCTATGACTTGCCATTGCCCGAGAATCATCGGTTCCCAATGTCAAAGTACAGTGAGCTACGAAAAAGGGTTGTGCAGGAGCTCGATGAAATAGAGTTGTTGCCTCCTAAAGCTGCTTCAGATGATCAGCTAGGATTAGCCCACGAAACCGCTTATCTTTCTCGCGCCATTTCCGGGGCGCTGGATAAACAAGACTGCCGTGCGCTAGGCTTCCCCTGGTCTGAGAAACTGATTGAACGTTCTCGGCGATCCTCGGGAGCTACCATTATGGCGCTGGAGTCAGCGCTGGATGATATGGTTTCTGTGAATCTCGCTGGCGGTACTCACCATGCCCATGCAGATAGACCTCAAGGGTTTTGTCTGTTCAACGATAGCGTCATTGCGGCAAAAACAATCCAACAAAGGGGGCTGAGAAACTATCCTCTAATTATCGATTGCGATGTGCATCAAGGAAACGGTACTGCCAGCATTTTACAATCTGATGCTACAGTGTTCACATTTTCGATTCATGGGCAGAACAATTTTCCAGCGAACAAAGCGGTCTCGGATCTCGATATTGGACTACCAGATCACACGGTTGATAAGCAATATTTGGCCGAGCTTGAGCAGGGGCTAAATAAAATAGCTTCTCAATTTGATGCAGATTGTGTTATCTATATAGCCGGCGCAGACCCCTATGAGGGGGATCGGTTAGGTAAGTTAAGCATGACCAAATTGGGCCTGCTTGCTCGGGATAAACTTGTGTTTGATTTTTGTCGGAGGTTTAGCCTTCCTTGTGCGGTGAGTATGGCCGGCGGTTACGCCAATGAGGTCTCAGATATCGTTGATATCCATTTTCAAACAGTAAAAGCCGCCCAAGCACATTTTCTTTCCCATAATCATTGAATGGAAAACACGAAAAATGGTTTGGATAACCGTAGAGATAGCCCTATAGAAGATATCCCTATAGATAGTTCACGATCGCCTAAGACGTGTGTCGGAGCGTGCGTAAAGTGAACAGAAGAGACACCGGAACATTCCCATAAATTCAAAGAGTAAATTAGTGTCATGTATAAACATCGATGGTCTGACGGAAGCGAGATAAATTTACCAATTGGCAAAGCCGTGTGTATCGGTCGTAACTATGCGGAGCATGCCAAAGAATTGGGCAATCCAGTTCCATCGACACCGCTGCTTTTTATCAAGCCCGCCACCGCTTTGGTGCCCATGGAAGCCCCTTTTAGCATTCCATCGGGTCTAGGGCAGGTGCATCATGAAGCTGAGATCGCAATGTTAATCACTGAAAAAATAACAAAAGGAGATCCTGAAGCCACCATTAGAGCCATTGGTGGTGTTGCTGCTTCGTTGGACTTAACGCTAAGGGACCTACAAAGTGAATTGAAATCAAAAGGCCACCCTTGGGAAAAGGCCAAAGCTTTCGACGGGAGCTGCCCGATTTCCCGTTTCCAGCCTATTGAACACTTTCCCGACCTTAGTGACATTTCTGTGAGCTTGACGATAAACGGGAGTGTGCGTCAACAAGGAAACAGTGTTCAGATGATTTGCCCTATTTTGAAGCTGGTGCAAAACATCGTTGAGTTCTTTACTTTGTTGCCGGGAGACGTTGTGCTAACGGGAACGCCGGCAGGGGTGAGCGAGATTTGTTCTGGTGACGAAATAGAGATGACCGTGGGTGATCGGATTAGCGTCCGATCTCGGGTGACTCAGTGATCAACCTTCTACATTGGGATCATGGAAGTTGAAAATGCAAGATAGTGCCTTGGGAAATGTGGTCTTGAAAAGGGGCGAACCCAACATCGTTGTCTGTGCGTTATACAAATTCACATTGCTTGAGGACTATGTTTCGCTCCAGGAACCGCTGCGGGGTCGGATGATGAGCCTCGACATTATGGGTACTTTGCTTCTGGCAAAAGAGGGCATTAATGGCACTGTGGCGGGAACCAGAAGCGGCATCGATCAGTTGCTCCAATGGTTACAGTGCCAGCCGGCCTTAGGTGATATTGCGACCAAGGAATCCTATACGGATACACCACCTTTCAAGCGTGCCAAAGTCAAATTGAAAAAAGAAATCGTAACCATGGGCGTTTCAAACATTGACCCCCGTACCGTAGTTGGCACCTACGTTGCTCCGGAAAATTGGAACGAACTCATTGCAGATCCAGAAGTGCTGCTGGTGGATACGCGCAATGAGTATGAGATTGAAGTGGGAACGTTCGATAACGCGATTAATCCTCACACGGAGAGCTTCCGGGACTTCCCTGCTTTCGTTGATGCTCATCTTGATCCGGTAAAGCACAAGAAAGTGGCGATGTTTTGTACGGGTGGTATTCGCTGCGAAAAATCCACGGCTTACCTAAAACAAAAGGGTTTTGATGAGGTTTATCATTTGAAGGGCGGTGTTCTAAAATACCTTGAGAAAGTACCTCGGGATGAATCTTGTTGGAACGGTGAGTGTTTCGTCTTCGATGATCGTGTGACTGTGGATCATGAGCTGAATCGTGGAAGTTATGATCAATGTCATGCCTGTCGTCTCCCGATTACTGAAGACGATAAGGGCCATGAGCAATACCAAAAGGGAGTGAGTTGCCCACGCTGTTACGACAAAGTGTCAGACGAAGACCGGGCGCGTTTTCTCGAACGTGAAAAGCAGATTCAACTGGCTAAACTACGAGGAGAGTCTCATCTCGGCCCGCAAAATAAGAGCAAATAAGTAGGTGATAGAGTGAGCAATAACAATCCCACTGAGGATACAGAATCGAACAATGAACCTAATGAAAGTCGTGGCAGTGGAATTGTTATGAATGCAGTCAGGGGCGTGAAAACATGATTGATGTACTGGAACAGTTTAGTGGATGGGATGGTCTTGCGCTATCCTGGTTTTTCATTTGCTGGGTTGGATTTACCCTAGTTGCGGACTATAGTGCCCTGCGGACTCGCAGCGTAACGGCAGCGGTGAATTATTATCGAAAGCAATGGATGATTCAGATGCTAAAAAGGGAAATGAAAATGATCGATACTCAAATTATGGGCAACCTCGGTAATGGCCTTGCTTTTTTTGCATCCACCTCGGTTCTCATTATCGGAGGCCTCAGTGCGGCCCTCGGAGCGGGTGAAACGATGGTCGGGATTTTGAAGGATATTCCGTTTACCGATAATACATCGAGACTTGCTTACGACACCAAGATAATTCTGTTGATCGGGATATTTGTTTATGCCTTTATCAAATTCGCTTGGTCTTTTCGTTTGTCGAATTATTGTTCCATTTTGATTGGTGCTTCACCAAGTATGATTGAAGACGAAGCACGGTGTGTCACCGTGGCAGAGCTACCCGCGAGGCTGTCGGGACTGGCAGGTTCGCATTTTAATCGTGGTCTGCGTTCCTATTTCTTTGCCATGGCGGCTTTGGGGTGGTTCATTAATGCCCATGTATTTCTGATGACCACTACCCTGATTCTGGTGACGCAGTATCGTCGTGAATTCCGGTCCCGCTCACTAAATGCACTACAGCAAGGACGGACACTCAAAGAGTTCGAATAGTTTCAAGTCTAGGTTGAAAGTGAGATTGGTGACTTTCATGAAGGCTAATTTGGAGTCAACTTCGCTTTGCGCATTTGCTCTGAGACGATAAACGATACCCCAACAAGAACAACAGCTCCTCCTATTAGCGTAGTGATGCCAGGCACTTCGCTTAACCACACCCAAGACATGGCAATCACTAGCACGGGTTGGAGAAATAAAAAGCTGGTCACAATGCCTGCGCGAAGTTTAGACAAAGCATAAAACCAAAGGACGAAACCAATACCGCTAGAGAAGACTCCCATGATGACGGCCCAGAGAATCGGAGGCATAGGAGCCATCAGTGAGACATCGATGGTTGCCGGTAAAAAGTACAATAAAGGAATCGTTCCCGCCCAGCAGGTATATGCGGTCATGGAAAGCGGACTATATCGATCGAAAAATGATTTCTGGAAAACAAAATAAACCGCAATGGATGATGTCGCTAGTAGCATCGCTAGGAAGCCAATCGTTGACCCGTCGGTTCCTTTAATGAAAGAAATAACCCCTACGCCCAGGGCACTCAGTACAATGCCTATCCAAGCTCGGGAAGACAGCCTCTCGGAAAAAAACACCCGAGCCAGTAAACTGGAAAAAACGGGATTCACCGCCACAATCATCGCCGCCGCACCCCCCGCAACTTCCCCCATGCCAAAAACAAACAATAACTGATAAACCGTTATTCCTAAAAACCCGAGCGCAAAGATAGCAGGCAAATCCCGAACCATGGGCAGAGGAATACGACCCATTGCAAAGATCAAAAGAAAAAACACACTCGCAATCACATATCGTAAAACCACTATCTGCTCTACACTAAAATAAGCCAACAGCGCCCGACTTGCAGGAAAAGCGAAGGACCAAAGGACAATGGTTATCAAAGCAGCAAGGAGTGGAGCGGTAGCGCTAATTCTTGTCATGTTGGACAATAAGGTTCACGGGTAGAAAAAAGAGAACTATGGTATTCCTCAAGACCCAATTTTGCACGTGTTTTCGGTCTTTTTTGCAACCCGTTGTGCGCTAGTCGAGTTAATTCCCAGCGCGTCGCCACCACCTTTTTTCGATGTTTTAAAGCGAGAGCAATCGGAGCTAGATCTCCATGAACGGTTATCATGGTGGGGATGGTCGAATCGTTGCCAGAAGTGACACTGTTTTAATTAAGGCGGGATAACAATTGAGAAGGCTAGTAACGATCAACTTCTGTATTCCCTCAAACCCTCTGGGTCGCGGCAGTAATTAGCCCTGCTCCAATTAATGCTGTCCCACCAATCCGGTTAAACCTTCTATTGGTGGAGCTATTTTGAAACAACTGACTCATCCTTACTGCCATTACCGCATAAGCCCCTGCGTTCACCACTGCGAGCACAAGAAAAGTTGAGCCGAGAATAAGCAGCTGCGGAGCCATGGCTAATTCCGGATTAACAAACTGAGGCAGAAAAGCGAGAAAAAAGATAATGCCTTTAGGGTTCAGTACCGTGACTAGGAATGACCGTCTACCTAATTGCCAGGGAGACACTTTGTTAATAATGGCTTCTGTTGATTGTCCCATTTTGCCAACTGGCGCGCGCCAAAGTGAGAAGCCGAGATAAATCAAATACAATGCGCCGACAAACTTTACGATGGAGAACAACATCGCGGAGGTCGCGATCAGCAAGCCAAGTCCAAACATCGATCCCAGCATGGCAATTAGGTCTCCAAAGAACACCCCAAGAACTAGGGGTATCGCGGCTTTGATACCATAGGTCATAGACTGAGTAATCACTAGTAAAATCGTTGGGCCAGGGATGATGATGATGACAAATGCCGCAATGGCGTAAGTAAGCCAAGTTTCAAACAACATGTCTTTTTTCCAGGATATTGATCACTAGGGTCCTAATTGGCGTTGCCATTAACGCTGAGCGGGTGGAATGTTCTTGATGTGTTTAGAAAAAGCGCGATGTGCATCAGCGTTCACCGGTTTATAAACCACTTTGGTTGAGGCAGGGTATTTTAAAAGACTGCTATTGTTCTTAATGTTCTGCTTTGGTCGATGAGGTCGAGGAACAAACCCACCACCGCAATTCGGGCAAACGTTAAACAGCACATCATCAACGCAATCTCTGGTAGTGTAATCTGAGGTCTGTAATTTAGCTTTCTATTGCAGCTTCGCTATTGGCTTTGGCGGAGTGAACGTAGAGAGCGAAGCCAAAGCCGGTTTTTCAGGCTTTAGTATTGAATGTTGAGCCATCAAGTCGTTCCATTTTTGTGACTTACGCAAATGTGGAGACAACCCAATGACCCAACCTGATTACCCTAACCTATATGAAGTAGTGATGGAACAATTGATTCAACATGGCCCGCAGGCATTTCGTGATGTCATTACCGCGATGAAGAATCAGGCCATGCAGATCGAACGATCCCAGTTTCTGGGTGCGGTGCCCCATGAACGCAGTGATAATCGCCGTGGCCATGCCAATGGATTCAAACCCAAACAGGTGGACACGACCCTTGGGACGCTAAATCTGTCGATACCCAAGACGCGTAATCACGGTGAGTCCGGGTTTTACCCGCACAGTCTGGAACAGGGACGACGCAGTGAGCGCGCGTTGATGCTGTGTGTGGCTCAGATGTACATCAGCGGGGTCAGTACTCGTCGTGTGGAGAAGGTGCTGGATCTGTTTGGTATTGAGAAGATCTCCTCCACTCAGGTGTCTCGTGCGACGGCCCTGCTGGACGATGCTCTATCGGTTTGGCGTGACCGGGCCCTTGGAGAGATTCGGTATCTCGTACTGGATGCGCGTTACGAACGGGTCAGGATGGATCATGAGGTGGTGGATGCGGCGGTGCTCAGTGCGGTGGGAATACTACCGGATGGTCGACGAAGCGTACTGGGTGTGCAGATTGCCACCAGTGAAGCCGAGATCAACTGGCGGGAGTTTTTACAGTCGTTGGTGAAACGAGGCATGCATGGCATCACTTACATTGCCAGTGATGATCACGCGGGTTTGAAGGCGGCAAGGCGTGCCGTGTTTCCGGGTGTACCGTGGCAACGCTGTCAGTTTCATCTGGCACAGAACGCGATTAATCATGCCCCAACGGCAAAGGTTCGTAGCCGGATTGGTGGCGAATTGCGTTCGGTCTGGAATGCGACGGACGAGGCATCGGCCCGCGCTCAGTTGGAGCAACTGGCGGCCCGTTACGAGTCAGACTGCTCGAAGCTATCGCAATGGCTGCTCGATAACGTTCCTGAAGGATTGACCGTGTTCAATTTACCGGAATCGCATCATCGAAAGATGAGAACGACGAATGGAATTGAGCGTCCGATCCAGCAGGAAATTAAACGGCGAACCCGGATTGTACGGGTCTTCCCGAATGAGGCATCTTTACTCAGGCTTGTCAGTGCCATTCTCGTTGAGATTGACGATGAATGGAGCAATGCCGACAAGCGATATATCGTGTGGAACGACGATAATGACTCAAACTAAACCGAAGTTACAGACGTAGGGTTGCACAATCTGATTTGGTAGTGTACCCTGAGGTCTGTAATTTATTTCTTTAGCGATGTTCGTTTGGCTTAGGCGAAGTGAGCGTAGCGAACGAAGCCAAAGCCAATAGCGAAGCTGCAATAGAAAGCTAAATTACAGACCTCAGATTACACTACCATTTCCTATGCTTTCTGGGTTTAGTGACGAATTGTACCTTTGTTGGGATTGACCCAATAGATAAATAATTATAGCCGTTTAGATAATTGTTTGCCCTTTAAGATTAACCGTCAGTATTCTGCCGCGTGGATGATTGTCGTAACTCGCATGGTCCTGTTTTGGCCATCCGGGTCTTCAGAACCAGATCGTTTGGTCGGATCATAGTAATCAATTTTCCAAAGACATCCTTCATCGTAGGGCTTTACTCTTTAAAAACCATCAAATTATCGAGTAAGAGGTGCGTCAATAGGGTTAGGTCTTGAATCCCAAACTTGACTGGAAATGGCATTGATAGCAATGAGCATCAAAATTGGTACGTGAGAATTACTACATTAACAGCGGCCAACCGAATTCCCTGCCCGTTTGATGTGCCTCTCCCCTAGCAAACAGCGAATTCCTAACGTGCTTTTTGCAGCAGCATTACCGAGCTGATTACGGTGGCGGCACCGATTAGCTGGAGGAGTGTGAGTTCCTGTTGTAAGAGGAGATAGCCAAATACCATTGCCCAAACCGGCGCAGTATTGTCGATAATGGCGGTGCGCAATGGTCCGATCAAGCTCACGGCTTTGAATAGTGTAAAGGTGGCGATTACATAGAAAATCGTGCTGCCCGTGATGGCGAGCCAGCCTGTGGTTGATGTAGGCCATTGGTATTCAACCAGTGTGAGACGTAACACTAATAGGATAAAAGTGACCATGGCCAGTGATTGCGCCATCACCACGAAGGTATTGTATTGCACTAGGTTTCGCTCACTGACCACCAGCATTAAGGACATGATGACCGCAGCGGCTACGGCAAAAAGCGTGCCTTCGGGCTCCAGTCTGAACGGTGTGTTAATGAGAACAACGATTAATCCCCCAAAGGCGATGATCATTAACAACAACGCTTGAATAGAGAATAGATCTTCTTTTCGAATCCAGCGATAGATCGCAATTAAAATGGGGTAGGTGTAGAAAATCAATACCGCGATCGCCACAGGAATGGTCTGCACTGCGCCAAGTAAGGCGTACATTAAGGCACAAAGTAGTGCCCCCATAATCAGCGCCAAACGTCGGGCGCTACCCGGCATGGCTAGCGTGGGTCGTTTAATGGCGATGACCAGCAGTAAAGAGAAAAGAAAAGCACTCGCCCGTGAAATGTTAAGCGCATGGATATTCGCGCCGTGTTGATAACTGATGCTTGCGAATGACATGTTGAGCGCAAAAGTGACCGCAGAAGTCAGTGCGATCACACCGCCAAGAATGCGTCGTCTCTTGGCTAATAAACCCTCGTCCTTGTTGTCATTCATGCTTGGGTATTCTGTGTCGTTCACTCCCTGTTTTACCGTACTATTCGAAAGACGTAGAAACCGACCCAAGCTCACCAAAATCAGCCTTGATCTGATCGCCGGCGCTGGCTAGGTAGACATCGCAAGTGGTTCCTGTGGTGATGAAATTACCCGCTTTGAGCTCAATTCCCCTGGACTGCAAGTGATTCGTTATCCACGAAACGGCATTTAGCGGATTGCCCAATACGTTTTCACCGGAGCCGTTGGCAGCCAGTTTGTCATTGACGAATAGTTGGGTGCGGCAAGTTGATAAGTCCAAGTGTTTCCAGTCGTTGTTGCGTTCCCCAAGGATGCTCACACCATGTATCGCATTGTCTGCAATCAGCGCCGCCTTGCCCACCTTAGTAAAGTCGGTGTAACGATGGTCAACAACTTCGATAGCGGGAATTAGTGCGCCAATGAATGGCTTGACAGTTTCTGCTGTATAGGGCGTTCCCGGAAACGGAACATCTTGATCCAGCATAAAAGCGAACTCCTGCTCGACGATCCGAAGCACGAAATCTTCCGCCACCAACGATCTCCCATTTGAATAAGTAGAATGACTTAGCATACAGCCAGAAAAAGGACCGTCCACACCCAATGCGTTTTTTGCTGAATCATTAGTACAAGCCAGTTTGTAACCGCAAACGGAAGACTGATTATGAAACAGTAGGTGCGAAACAATTTGGCGCTGCACTTCGTAAGCATCGCTTTCTGATTTAGGGTACATGGACTCAGGTATGTTATCCACGACCTCTTTATAAAATCGTTTCTCTAGGAGGAAATCGGTAGCAGGGAAAATATTCGTCATGGAACGTAAACCTTAAGTTGACCCTATTATTAGGCGGGTAATGTAACAAGAAGCAGTGACTCTGCACAGTAAATTAGGCCACGGACCGAATAAGCTTCTCGATATAATCTATACTATGGGGATGTTTGATTCACGGCGTGTCTTGGTGGCAGGTGGTGAAGTGAAAAGAATGATTTCGGGCAATTCTAATGCCCTTTTAAATACCCTACGACCCATGCGACCAGAAAACGAAGAGTTAAAAACAGCGGGCCTTAAAGTGACGTTGCCTCGGGTCAAGATTCTCAGGATTCTAGAGGATTCTGCCAAAGGAGCGAGGCATTTGAGTGCTGAGGATGTGTATAAGAAGCTGCTTGAAGCGGGAGATGACGTTGGTCTTGCGACGGTTTACCGTGTGTTGACGCAGTTTGAAACCGCCGGGCTCGTTGACCGGCATAACTTTGAGACAGGACACTCCGTGTTCGAGCTATCAAAAGGAGCCCACCATGATCACATGGTGTGTATTGATACGGGAGAAATTATTGAGTTTAGCGATGATTCCATTGAGGAGAAACAAAGACAGATTGCGGAACAACATGGCTACGAACTGGAAGATCACTCTCTGGTTTTGTACGTCCGCAAAAAGCAATAGCAAAAAGCAAGGGCGGATTTCTCATTTTGTAAGATATTAATTACTTAGCGCTCTTTTTGCATCCGTCGCCATTTCTTCCCGAGAGATGCCCTAGTCCTTAATACCGTGATGGTCTTGGATGGGTAAGATGGCGTTGTCATTTTTGGGAAGAAATATTTCTAAATAGGAATGATTATTATTTGTATTCGTAATTGCGTTTTGATAAGATTGAAAATCAAGTAGTAAAAATCAAACAAAGACGCCAGATGTGGTTGTCCTACATCGCGCTTGGCGTTTGATATTAATAAATAATCAACTTGTCCAAATAGAACGAAAACAGTGAACATGATTGGTAATTTTAAACACTCACTTAGATTTAGCCCCATTTTAGGTCTTATCATTTTTCTCACTCAGTCCTTTGTTTATGCCGCTGAAGATAATCTGGTAAATATCTATTCAGCGCGTAAAGAGGCATTGATACTACCTTTGTTGGAGCGGTTCCAGTCTGAGACAGGCATTAACTTCCAGCTTGTGACTGGAAAGGCTGATGGCTTACTAAAACGAATTGAGATTGAAGGCGAAGCCACCCCGGCGGATGTGCTGATTACCTCTGATGTGGGGCGTCTACATAGAGCAAAGTCCGCGGGTATCCTGCAACAAGTTGACAATGCCATATTGGAGAAAATGGTTCCGGTGCATCTTCAGGATAAAGACAATTATTGGTTTGGGATTTCCCAGCGAGCGCGGGTTATTTTCTATGGGAAAGACCGAGTTGATCCGTCGGAGTTGTCTACCTACGAAGCGCTTACCGATGAAAAATGGCGTGGCCGGTTTTGTATTCGTTCTTCCAGTAATGTCTACAATCAATCCCTAGTGGCATCCATGATCGAGCATCTTGGTTTGGAAGAAACCGAAAAGTGGGCCAATGGGCTAGTCGCCAACTTTGCTCGTAGTCCCGGCGGTGGAGACACGGACCAGATTCGTGCCGTTGCCGCTGGACAATGCGATGTGGCGGTTGCTAACAGCTATTATTATGGTCGGCTTATTAATAGCGATAAGCCGAAAGATCTGGCGGTTGCGGGGAAAGTCGGGATTTTCTGGCCTAATCAAGAAGGCCGAGGGGCGCATGTGAATGTGAGTGGTGCTGGGATCACTAAGCACGCTAAACACCCCGAGGCAGCACAGGCATTACTTGAGTTCCTTGTGAAAGCGGAGTCGCAAAGTTGGTATGCCGAGGTGAATAATGAATACCCGGTAACCCCAAACTCTCAAATTTCAGAAACACTACAGTCCTTCGGTGATTTCACTGCTGATACGTTGGATTTGACGGTGTTGGGTGAAAATAATAAAGCGGCTTTGCAACTAATGGATCGAGCCGGCTGGCGGTAGCTACGGGTGATATTCGCAGTTAAAAACGGTATACAAGATATAGGGGGCTGGGCATAATTCGCAAGCTGGTATCGGCGATCTGATTTTCGTCTTCCAGCGCGATTGATAATGAATTTTGCCCTGCCTGATGTTCTCCTGCTCAGGAAGGCATTCCTAAGGAAAACGATGAACACTGCTGCTATCACAAACAGCAAAAAACCACAGAAGCTACGCGCCTTTAGCCCGTGGACGGTGATGAATGTGTTTTTTACGTTCACCATCCTCATGCCGATCATTACCATCTGTGCGTATCTTTTTCAGCCACCCAGCGAAAACTGGGGCCATCTTGTCGACACGGTACTTCCTGACTATATTCAAAACTCGTTGTGGTTGATGATCGGGGTTGCGTTTGGGGTGACTAGTATGGGGACAATAACGGCATGGCTCACCAGCATGTACCAGTTTCCTGGCAGACGTCTGTTAATTTGGGCGCTGCTGCTTCCATTGGCGATGCCTGCATACATCATTGCGTACACCTATACCGGCATGCTTGATGCGAGTGGTCCGGTGCAAGAGGGAATTCGTGATGCCTTTGGCCTGAAATATGGTGAATATTGGTTTCCAGAAATTCGATCTATCGGCGGAGCGATCGCAATGCTGTCGCTCGTGCTTTATCCGTACGTGTATCTGCTTGCGCGAGCGGCGTTTATCAATCAATCGGTTTGCGTGCTAGAAGCCAGCCGGACATTAGGCTGTGGAGCATGGGGCAGTTTTCTCCAAGTCGGGCTGCCGCTCGCCCGCCCAGCGATCGTTGCTGGCTTGTCTTTGGCGTTAATGGAAACACTAGCAGACTTTGGCACTGTGCAGTACTTTGGAGTAAGTACTTTCACCACGGGTATTTTTCGCACTTGGTTTGGGATGTATGACGCTGTTGCAGCATCCCAACTTGCTGCCTTACTGATGTTGTTTGTATTTGTCCTGGTGTTGATGGAGCGCTGGTCCCGGCGCCGTGCTCGTTTTCATCACACAACCAATCAATTTCGGCGTCTACCAGAAGCGCAGTTATCGCCCGGAAAAGCTTGGCTGGCGA
>WLWD01002101.1_pt1 | contig 25954 bp, 20 predicted proteins | sample 6712731 | NCBI WGS metagenome assembly WLWD01 (sample SAMN12718690, study PRJNA576275) | sponge metagenome | isolation source: marine sponge | host: Mycale hentscheli | place: New Zealand: South Island, Marlborough, Capsize Point | collected 2014-11-01 | reverse complement strand
GTGCACGCACATAGTGCTAGCACTGTGCACACACATAGTGCTAGCACTGTGCACACACATAGTGCTAGCACTGTGCATGCACGTAGTACTATTGCTGTGCACACACATAGTGCTAACACTGCACGCACATAGTGCTAACACTGCACACACATAGTGCTAACACAGCACGCACATAGTGCTAACACCGTGTACATACGTAGTGCTAGAGCACTGCATGCACATAGTACTATTACTGTGCACGCACATAGTGCTAGCACTGTGCGTGCACGTAGTACTATTTCTGTGCACGCACATAGTACTAACACTGTGCGTGCACGTAGTACTATTACTGTGCACGCACGCACATAGTGCTAGCACTGTGCGTGCACGTAGTACTATTTCTGTGCACACACAGTGCTAGCACTGTGCACACACATAGTACTAACACTGTGCATGCACGTAGTACTAACACTATGCATGCACGTAGTACTAACACTGTGCACGCACATAGTGCTAGCACTGTGCACGCACATAGTACTAACACTGTGCATGCACTAGTACTATTACTGTGCATGCACATAGTGCTAACACCAAACACCGTGCACGCACAGTACTATTATTGTGCACGCACAGTACTATTATTGTGCACGCACATAGTGCTAACACCAAGCACTGTGCACACACTAGTACTATTACTGTGCATGCACATAGTGCTAACACCAAACACTGTGCACGCACTAGTTTTATTATTGTGCACACACATAGTGCTAACACCAAGCACTGTGCACACACTAGTACTATTACTGTGCATACACATAGTGCTAACATCAAACACTGTGCACGCACTAGTACTATTATTGTGCGCGCACATAGTGCTAACATCAAGCACTGTGCACGCACTAATACTATTACTGTGCACGCACATAGTGCTAACACCATGCATGCACATAGTGATTACACCGTACTAGAGTCATTCTTATTAGTGTTATCAAGTACTAGAGTCATCCTTATTAGTGTTATCACGTATTAGATTTATTCGTATTAGTGTCAGCACATACTAGTGTCTGTCAGTTGTAGTATGTTCGATTAAGTTAGCTTTTGCTAGTGTCACTTTGATTGTAGTAGCTGTTGTTGTAAGGAAATTACGATACCCGATGAAATAATTTACTAATCAGATGATCTTTGGAAGTACGGGCGAAGTCCTTGAGGCCAAATTATTTCTTTACTGGTGGGTGTGTCACATGATGTCGCTTCCAGTTTCACTTCCTGTCGTTAAATTTGTCCTTCGAGGCTATCTGAGTGGTTCTGAGGTGGGCTTGTGGGTTTTCATTAGTGTGTACACGTACTAGAGTTATTCTTTTTAGTGCCCACATGTACTAGAATTATTCTTTTTAGTGCTCGCATGTACTAGAGTCATTCTTATTAGTGTTCGCACGTAATAGTTTTATTTATCTTGGTAATGTCTGTTTTACTATTGTCCACTAGAGTATTTTTTTAGTGGTTTTAGCTGAGTTGGGATAATTATATTGTGTATTCAATGTAATAGATAGATTTTGATAACACTAGACATAAGAACAAAGTAAAGATGTATATTACTTGTATAGATGATACATAATTTAAAAGAGATGACTAAAAATAAAAAATAATAATTAATAATTGATGTCTGTACTTCTAATTCTTTTAGAAGGGCGTGACGAAACTGGTGATGGTGAAGGAGTTGGTAATGGTGAAGGAGTTGGTGATGGTGAAGGAGTTGGTGACTGTGACGGGCTAAAAACTGGTCTAACTGCTCAGTTGAGGTAAGTCGTTTCGTCCTTGCTGGTGATGGCTTTCTTGACCTTTTCTTGACCTCTTCCTTTCCTTTACACAGATGATGCTGTTCCGTCAGCAGGCAACGGACACAGTATCGGAAGGGGAAAGAAAAGTGGAGTCGGAATGGGGTGGTGACAAGAAAACAGATGAGTGGTCAGGATGCAATGATGAAGGCTCGATGTCTGGTACAGAGCAGTCCAAAGAATCCAGAGGATCATAGAGGTCATCTTCGTCTTCAAACAGTGGAGTAGCAGAGCCTGACTCTGCTGATGAGACATCCCTAGAAGCTTTATAAGAAGTTGTTTTGTTTTGTTTTTTTATCGAAAAAATTATTTAAATTTAAATTTATTACCTTCATAATAGTTGGTAAAATGGCCATCAAATTCTTCATCACCTAAAAAAAAAAAAGGAAAAAAAGATGATGAACTGATGAGGGTTATAGTTAACTGTAATAAGTGACTTACAGTTAGAAAGCGGGTCCTCACCCATGGCTTCAGCGTCAGCTCCACCCATCATGTCCAGACCATCACGGTGGCTGAGGTTTAATGCTCTAGCAAGAATCCTGGCTTCACTCATGATAGCCACTGTACTTACTACTAAACTGAGAGCTGTATTTTCACGGCATTTACAGCGGATTAGGCCACGCCGCGTTGTGCCCAATTTTCCCGTCGAGGGTCACATATTTTGGATAGTGTGTTTAGTTACATTTGTGAGCGTGTTTAGAATTGAGTGTTTAGCTGAGTCTCTGTGTGTGTGTGTGTTTAGAATAGTGTGTTTACTAGCATTTATGAATGTGTTTGTATATTGCTTATTGATTTATGTTATATTTTTATGTGTCAATGCAGGTATGTTTATCTTGAACATGATGGATCATAAATGGAGTGCACATGATATTTCTTCTACTCATGTTAAAAGGACAGCTTCATAGGTGCCAACTTTTCTAGAAATGCAACGGGGACCATAACCACACCCCAGGAATTTTGACCACACCCCCAGGAATTTTGACCACACCCCCAGGAATTTTGACCACACCCCCAGGATTTTTGACCACACCCCAGGAATTTTGACCACACCCCAGGAATTTTGACTGTGTTACACAAGTTCAGATGGGCCAGCCTCTGTTTCTGGCCGTTTCACCATCAAAGATGTAGCTTTCTTGCACTTAGTCAGAACATCGTCACTGAAGTTGGATTCATAGCAGCTGAAATCACTACAATTAAACTTCATCGTCATTAATGCAATCAAGGTGTCCTGATTCAAGCTTGGCCTCTGATCTGTATGGATTTTTCTAAGCATAGAAAACCCTCTCTCTGAATCAGCATTTGAAACCGGGATGGACAAGAGTCCTGCCATCAGCTTACTCAGCAAGGGAAACCATTCTTCTCCATCAAAGGTGGTAAGTTTACTGACCTCCCACCAGAACTTCCCTGACCGTGGTCTCCATGTACCGTCAGCTGATTTGTACTTGGCTATCTCAGGATGATCACTTGAAGACAAAGACAAGTCCATGAACTCCTCACGCAATTTGTCAAGAGACCTGGAATCAGATAAGCCCATCTGTGGAAAACGCTTGGCAAGACTGACTATGGTGGATGCACTATAAGAATTGGTAAATGCTACTTCTGGATTAATAATTCCCAAGTCCTTAAGCAAAGTGTCATGGAAAGGAAATTTTTTAAGCATTTTTTTAATTGTGGCCACATACCAATTCCTAACTGCTGCATAAAAAGGCTTTACATCATGCTCTTCTTCTAACTCAGTTAGATGAACCCACGTAGCATTGCCAATGCCTAAGTTTTCATCAGCAAGCTGGCCTCTCTTTTCTAAATTAAGACTACCTAGTTTGTTTTCAGTTGCCTTAATAACATCAGGTTTTAGAAGATTAGAGGCATATAGGCGAACTAGCCTTCCCATTTCATTGTACAGTTGGCAAGTAGAATTCTCTTTGGACTTCTGGAATAATCTGTTGAACTTATCCATTGAAGGGAGAATGTGAGAGAGAAAGAGCAGAATAGGTTTAGTAAAGGGATTCTCTAGAACGCTGATGATGTTTTGTACCTTTTCTGTTTCAGATTCATCGCACGACAGGAAATATGACTTTAAGCCTTCAAATTGGGATATATACCGATCAACACAGCGCAGAAGGCTTAACCATCGAGTGGTACAATGTTTAAGAATAGCTGCTGGCTCAGTAGGAAAAAAAGAACACCAATTGTCTGCAAATTGTTCCTTCCTCTTGCTGCTGTGATAAAAAAAAAGAAAAGATATCCACAAAAAGCTGATCAATGTTGACAGGTAGAGTCTCCATGCCAGCCTTAATTGTGAGGTCAGCCAGATGACATATGCATCCAACGTCATATAACTGAGGACATTCATCTTTTATTCGCTTTTGAACCCCCGACCTAACGCCCTTCATGACGTTAGTTGTATCCGACATGAAAGAAATGCATTTTCCAAAATCTAAGCCCTTCTTGCTTAAAGAATCCTTAAGAGCTTCAAAAAGATTAGCAGCAGTACCAATGTTTACTATAGGCATATCTAAGAATCGTGTTCTAACATCACCTACAGTATAATCAAAAAGCTTTATAAGAATAATGCAAGATTTATTAACCTTGTCATTGGACTCATCCATTAAGACAGAAAATGATTCACATTTGTCTAAGCTCTCCATCATTTGCTCAGAATAGTGTGGTGCCAGTGCTCCCTTTATGATACAAGTAGTTTTGGTGCACCACAAGCAAAAGATTTAGCGATTTCTGAGTCAGGAAACATCTTTGTGAATAATTTAGTGGCATGATCACTAGCATTAAAAGCCAGATTGTGCTCTACCACAAATGATGCCCACAGTGCCTCAGCATGAATAGTGCTATTGGAAATACCAGGCTTAATGAAAGACATAAGAGGCTTAGAAGAACACGCTTTCATCATGTCTTGGTGATGTTTACTTTTCACATGAGAAGTGACATCAAATTTTCCTCCATGGCTTATTCCAAAATCCGTACAGCAAAGTGTACATCTAGCAAATGTGTTACCTATTATATATTGAAGGGGTTTAATGTTAATAGCTATGTGTAATTTTAAATTTGCCTACCTTTGGCACTCATTGCTATTCCTTTGAAATCTTGTATCCACTTATGATCAAAGTGACAGGTTCTTCTGGGCCTCTTTTTAGGAAGAGGGCACTCAGAGGAGTTTGATTCAGAGGTAGACATCATCACAGTTCCACTAGATTACAGCTGGACAGCTAGGACTACTCAGTACTGCTACTGGCTAATTCACATGCATGCTGATGATGCAATGATATGGCAGCATCATCACCAGCATGACTGTGTTATTACTACATGTTGAGTCAGCTGAGGTATGGGCAATACCATTAGCTCAGCTGAGTCAAAGTGAAATTTAAAAAAAAATTGTGCCCCCCAAAATTAATATTTCCACAACCTGTGAAAACGGGGACCAACAATAGAATTCTTCAAAGTTAACGGGGACCGGGGACAATGCTCCAAAAACGGGGACCGTCCCAGCAAAACGGGGACCGTTGGCACCTATGCAGCTTTAAAATTGTTTAGCTACTTTATTCAATCTATTTTTATATATTCATTGTCAATCATTTATTTATCTAAAAATTTTGAGGTTATGTGAATGAGGTGTGGTCAATATTTATTAGCAGTGCCATTGAAACATGTTACTTAGTGTTGTAATAAGCTTGCAGAAGGTGTTAAATACAACTCTGCTAAAGATGTTTTCCAAACACCTCTCAGAGTGTTATATTATAACCCTTTGTGCAGTGTTGAGGAAACATGGGTGGGGCATAAATTCCTCCCTCTCGTGGGAATGCTCCTTGCAGTGTTACTTGAACACTTCATTTTTAACGGTGTAGGATTACAACTTTACACCAAATAGATTTTCCCAATAGCTACAACAAATAAAATTAAGTATTTCAATACACTAAAGAACCTACAACAGGTCAGACGATGTCACCTAAGGACTTGAAATGCGTATGAATCTTTGGATTCACTTCCAGAGGATTATAGAATGTTAGCATAAATGAATAATTTTGGACCTAAAATATGCATTACAGTACACAAACAGAACCTAATGAAAATTTAGTAAACATGGCAATAACTATATTCATAATACTGACAACGTATGTTTGCAGTGATCAATAATTAGCTTATGGGGGGAAATAAACATATTGTGTGATAAGGTCCCTATATAAACATAGTAGGAAATGTGCAGACTGAGCATATGGTGTTGGTCAGCAAGTATAAAGACACTACACTACAATAAAAAGTATCACCTAATGTGGGAGAGACAGTCAACTAAATATGAAATATACAAACTTTTCAGTCCAGTTCTGGTTCAGGGAGTGGACTATTAGGTTTGACCACGAGGTGATTGATTAATGCTATTGATAAAGAGGACAGCTCACAAGTTTAGTCAAGAAACTCCATGAAATCAGCAAAGCCTACATACTTCCTTCAATTCAATTTAAAAGGTGTTTCTGTTTCATATAGTGTGTACGAACTATCCTGAAATTATTAGTCCCTAATTGTTTACTGCAGACCCTGCTTTACAATCACGTTAAAATTTTCGTGAACAGCAACTAAAAACTGGCATTATGTCTGCTATGTATTAGGTAAAGCATCTTCAAAAATGTAGGTATGTCTAGCTGACTGTGATAAGGTAAAGTATTTCCTTGTTACCATTGCCTGAAGTTAAGGCCTTGGCACTCAAATAATTTTAGATCAATTATTACATGTGTATTGTTAGTAAACTCCTTTTTGGAACGTACATTATTATACTTTATGTAAGTTTAGCTACTGCTAAAATTACTTTGGTAAGGTAATTATTTAGCTAAATCTACAAAGAACGTCCTGAAGTGTACTTTACCTAATCAGAATTATTCAGTCATGCCACCTGTCCCAGTCATTCATTCATTCTATAGGCGAATTCCAATCAATACAGCCATTTCACATCCTGACTACACTATTCATATAATATACTGGGCAGAATTAACTATAGTATTGCATTTGTTTGTATGTGCAAAAGGATAAAGGTAATAAAAAATACAAAACAGCTAAAGCATTGAATGTATTTTTAAGATGTATGGTGTGAAGTAAATCTCAACAAATGTAAAGCATAGACTTGTGAATACATAGCTAAATTAGAAAGTTGGAAACGATCAATCCATTATATAAGAAAGGTTAGATCTATATGATTTGATCCTACCAAAATATTCTTGAAGCTTCTTTTTAATTACATAACTAATTTATTATTGCCCAATCGGCTGAATGAAATCATCAGCAACTACATAAGCCTGGGAAGCGGACAGGTCAAGGAATATACTACTGACTCATAATTCAGAGTGAAGGAGTTTGTTGGTCTTTTTGATGCCCAATGAATGTACTACCATGACACACTTCTCAGCAGCCACCAATATCAATGGCAAAAAGAAAAAAGTCTGGATCCATCTATCTGAGTTAATTGGCTATAGCTAATAGCTATTTCTTTTATTTCGAATTTTCCATAATTAACCGGTAATGGTCTCCGGGAATGAATTGGAATGACAATGCATGCCAAACAAATTTAACTTAGTTGTTTAGTTAGTTCTGAAAGTGCAACGTTCCATTTTAGTTTAGGCCTAACTTGGTCAGGCACGTTAAGTAGCTATTGGTTATTTAGGATAAGTTAAAACATGAACTGTATGACCCAGTTTAGAATATTGATGTAGCTACCTTCACGAAGTGAATGGCCGGCCTAATCATGATGTAAATTGTGAATGCTGGGTGGGGCCAGAAACAAGAAACAAGATCTACTAAAAATTACTATGAGAAATTGTGTGTGTTTGTGTGTGTGCATACATGTCTGTAACTAGGCAACCAATATTCAGTTCATGTTGGAGTATGGTAACCCAGCCTGAACAAGGATGAGGCGGGCTACTATCTCATTGTCCTAAACGTGACAGCGAACTTCATTGAGGGACTCAACGATGATCAATTTAACAATGCTGCCCCGTGAGTGCAAGCTGACTACAACATGAACTGGATATTGGTTGCCTAGTTACAGACATGTATGCACACACACAAACACACAGAATTTCTGCAAAGAGAGGGTGTTAGGATCATGATAGATCAGTCGGGAATCACATGATCTAGTGTTCACTGGGAGGTCCTTTATTTTTTATTATAGCAAGTTCAGTTGGTGCTGACAGATATCTTTTTTTTTTAAATTTAATTATTATTATTATTTTTTTATTTAAATTATTTACGTGTATTTTTTAATGTTGCTTTTACTTTTGTTTGTATTTTGGATTTGGGGGTGTGAGAAGTCACACCTGGAGAAGCAAAAAGCTATCATTATTACTTAAATTGAGGGAGGATACATTTGATGTATGTGTGTGTGTGTCTTTCTCTTTGTAGTGAGGTGTGTTACATAATGTGTGAGAGACTGCGTGCTAGGAAGTTATCTGAAATGAAGAACTCGTGCATGGCGATACACCAGGAGAGGGTGGAGCTGAGGGGCTTCAGAGTGGCCGTGATTAAGGATTGGGTCTTGGATAGGTCCAGGTGAGGAAGTTTAGGTTCTCTGAACAAGAACCCTATCTTTAATATAACTGGGAGTGTCGCTGTCTGCTGTGTGTAAGTCTTGTTCCTAGGGCGGACAGTGAAAGACAAGAGTGCATTGATTATTAGGGGCCAGAAATATTCTCATTAGGTACAGTATCATCAGGGCAGAGCAACTACTACTGTACTATTCAGGGGTTCATTTAGGAATCAATTTAAGAGGGGGCGGGTTGAGTTTGCGCTACCTCAAGGGACACAACTTTCATACAGAACTAAGATGAGAAAGGAGATGGGCTTCAATTATGTACCAAGACAATAATTAGAGCAGCAATAAACTTGTGATTTAAGCATTTGCCTTCACCTTAATTATTCACTTTTTAACTTTGATTTTTGCTTATAAAATTTGAAGAATATTTCAAGGTGGGTGAGTGGCCCTGCCCCCCACAAGTGCATCAGTATCCATGACTGTTACGTGTGGCTTAATTTGCATTACAGTATAACTGGTATTTTGGAGAGGGAGAAGAATAAGAGAGAGAATGCAATTTCCATTCTGCCTTTTAATTGGGCCTTCAATAGATTATTTCATTTTGTGTTAATAAGTATTTCTTTATTTCGTGTGTAGGTTGTACTGCAGCGTGTTAGTGGAGACTGGAAACCAGGATGATGTTGCCATGGTGACAACAACTAGGTACTGTAATAAGAAGTTCCATGTTAACTGCGAGCAGGTGGTCTGTGCATTTGTGTGTGTGTGTGTTTCCAAGACCAATAATTAATCAGAAGGAGAAATGGAGTTGTATTATGATAATAATTAAAAAAGTCATTGCATCAAAAATTAATTGATTTTCCACAAACTTGTCACATGTACATGTAAATTCACGTTACATGTGTATTCATGTTACATGTCCATTCATGTTAGTTTGAGTAATAAATAGCATGGGTAACCATGCTATTCAGGATGTATAGCACGAGTAACGTGATTGATTGAAATAGCACGAGTGCGGTGAACGACTTGCAAACACTGAGTCATCCCCTCACTAACTTTGAACCTTTTACTTTGCCAACCTGTACAGGTCGGATCATTAACACTTTACCTTGTCAGCATTTTATATGGCTGACCCTCAATCAGAGAACCCCCTCTGAAGTTTTTCTCCACGTCGCCATTCTCTGGTGGTAGACTACCGTTCAGTGGACGCACAACAATGAGTAACGTGATTGAAATAGCACGAGGTGAAGCTCAGTGCTATTTCAATTGCTTTACGAGTGCTATTGATCCCTAGTAGCACAGGTTACCCGTGCTATCACTCGCTAATAGTAGGCCAGCTTTTTAAAAGTCATTTGCTATTGTAGCTACACTGTATCGTTCACTCACTGCTCCTTATTTCAGGATTAGCTTCCGCTGGAACTTCCTTTTCAACGTACGGCTCCTCCTAATTTGTTGAAAAACATTCCGCCTAATATGGGTAGAGCTTCTGTGGTAAAGAATGACATTGTCTCCCCAGCTAGAAACTACTTGAACTGTACATTCCAAGGTTAATGCTGCATGTGTGCGCACTTACACGTACTATTTCACATAGCTACCGCGGTATTTCACTTAGTTACCATGCTATTTCCATTAGTTATGCACTATTTCACTTTACCCGTGCAATTTCAATTGAACTGCGATTTTTCCCATACATTTTGAATGGGAAACTTACACACCGTACTGTTACATGTAGTTAGAGTACGTGTTCTCTCTGCATATTAGGTTCTCATCGGAAGAAACTTGTGCCAGACATGCAGAGTACTTTTCTCTAAAGTTCAAGTCCCCCCATGCACTGTGCTCAGCCCTCTCAACTCTGGCCACGCCCCTAGGACATGCAGTTGTCATGGATACAGAGAAAATAGGTGTGTTTAGTGTTACACAACAGTTGTCTCACTGTTTGGCCGTGGTAAAAAAAAATTACAAGGTAGTTTTAGAACCAAACTTGAGAGGGGTCAAATCAACTTTCTGTCCCTGCCCTCAAGGTGGGGACACTAAAGTTAATAGTGTCTCTCTCTGAAAAACCTAAGCAATTTCGAGTTCCTCTGTCACAATGCAAAATTGCATCAGCTATTTTCTAATGCATTACAGGTGCAAGTATGTAAACTGTATTCAATTTGAAATTAATCAATTGTTGATTTTCACGGCGTCGTAATGAATTGAATAAATACAGCATTCTTATAGCATTGACTGGAAGTGTTCTCTTACTCATATACACAGAAGAGGATGGACACATCGTACTGTGGTTTATAGAGAGATGTGGGAATTCTAGTACGGATCTGCAGGGCAGTGAGATGTGGATGTTGAGTTAGCACGTGCTACGTGAGTAGAGGTGTGAGAAATCCAGGGATGTCTTAATTGACTTCTCGTGAGTCTCGTGAAACTGCCAAAACATCTCGTGGACCTTTTTATACACTTAATCCCCTCTTGTACGGATGCCTCAATTATGGGCACGCCTCTTTAATTGCGGCAGCGCAAGCCGGTTATTTTTCTTAGCTCCAGAGCATTAAAGAGAAGCCTATTGAGGATTGCAAGTGAAAGAGGACTGTGCTTAAAACAGGTTCTCAACAATATTGGTTTATTCTCATGACCAACTTTAAAAAACAACATTTTGTGCCATGTTCTTTATTCAGCCCACACTTAAAACATCATTTTTAGGGGGTTAAAGATTTTTGTTTGAAATAAATTGTGAGCTTTATTTTATTTGTCATTAAAGTTTCGAGTACTCAGAGGGACTATGAAAAATAAGGTCATAATAAAGTTGAATGACTCCTTTTCTGAGCAGATATTTGGAGTCCACATTAAATATGACTTGGTAATATCTGCGAAATTGTGGCCCCTATTCTTCCAATACTCAAAGTCTTTGGTCCATATTCACAAAAGGGTCCCTGCTAGTCCCAACTATGAGTTGTTGATTAAAACAAGGGACTCAATTATAGGTCCTTGATTACGACAAGGGACCCAACTATGGATCCTTGATTACGACAAGGGATCCAACTATGGGTCCTTGATTACAACTTGGGACCCAACTATGGGTCTTTGATTACGGCAAGGACCCAACTATGGGTCCTTGATTACAACTTGGGACCCAACTATGGGTCCTTGATTATACAAGGGACCCAACTATGGGTCCTTGATTACGACAAGGACCCAAATATGGGTCCTTGATGACAACAAGGGACCCAACTGTGGGTCCTTGATTACGACAAGGACCCAACTATGGGTCCTTGATGACAACAAGGGACCCAACTGTGGGTCCTTGATTACAACTTGGGACCCAATTATGGGTCCTTGATTACGACAAGGACCCAACTATGGGTCCTTGATGACAACAAGGGACCCAACTGTGGGTCCTTGATTACAACTTGGGACCCAACTATGGGTCCTTGATTACAACTTGGGACCCAACTATGGGTTCTTGGTTACAACAAGGGACCCAACTATGGAACTTTGATTACAACCACAGTTTCAACTATAAGTCTTTAATTACAACAATGGCCCCAATAATAGGTCCCAAGTTAGAACAATGGTCTTAACTGTAAGAACAAAGATGTTGAGCATTGAGAACAAGGATCATAGAACTATTGGTCCTCGGTTAGAAATTATCCCAACCAACAAGGATCCCTACTATGGGTCCTTGTTAAAATTAGCTTCCCCAAGGGTCCTAATAAGAACTACAGGCACTTAATTAGAACAAGTGTTTATTGGATCTAATAAGATAAATAATTTTTATAGCATATCAATTCCACATAGTAATTCGTCCAAAAATAGAGTTCGATAGTATATTATTAGTGACTAACAAAGACCAGGGTATTTATTCTTCAATGCCAACACAGTATCCTTATGAAGTTTCATTGACTTCGTGAACTGAATGGAACAAAGTATTGCTGTAAATGGAACAGATTCATTCCAAACCTTTCTTGTTGTTCCTCTTCCAATCATGCACACCTTCCAGCTACCACTATAGCACCCCATATACCAGTCTATGTCCACTGACTCGTCCACGCTTGAAATAGATGTCTTTCCAATCTGAGGCTGTTCAGGGTCATACTTCTCGAGATAACTGCAACATAATCACCAACTTCAACCTGAGGAGCACCATCTGAGATAGAATTAGAAAGCTCATTTGAGGATGGCTGGGTTGGAGAAGATGTGGTTGAAACATTGGAAGAATTAGTATGGGATGCCTGAGAATGTTGATTCTTTTGGCCTCTACACGTAATCTATTTTGTAAAAAAAAAAAAAAGTTAAATACTCTATTTAATAATTTAAGTGGATTACCTTCAATGAAATTGCATTCTTTTTTCTTAAAATGTTAGCAAGGTCTTCACTCAAAGGGGATATATCAATTATGGTAGCTCCAGAAGTGATCGCTGTAGAGATCAATGAATGTAAATCCCATTTGTTTTCTGGCACAGGAACACTAATTTGCTGACTTGATACCATTTCATCTTGCAGTCCACAAACAGCGTTTTCATTTTCTGTATCAGAAGGAAACAAAAGTCTTCTGAGCTCTCGGAAGAAGAATCTGATGATAAGTATATCATATCCTCACAAGGCTTTTTAGCTGGTGGTCCCAATGGCACATCAAATTCCTCATCCATTGCCACTAAAGCTAATGGTTGGCCAAAGTGAACAACTATATAGACCATGCAGTAGTAAATATGCTGAAGATCAAATAAATATTCCACTAAATAATGATCATCAACTAAAAATGTAGGCACAGTCAACAATCTCAGAACCAGAGCCTCTATACACACCATGAGATGATGACAGAAAAAAGAAGAGAGGGTTGAAAGATCAAACAAGTAAAAACAGCTAATTGTGTGTATGGTGTAATGTAATACTCTGGTACTGTGCTATTCATATTAATGGAATGGCCATTCATATGTGCGCCTTTGTGTTGAATGTATGCATCCTGTGGTTTGCCCTACCTGTGACTGGAAGAAACTACCATCAGTTTTCACTTTGTCAGTGTCTGGAGTGTATAAGTGTACCTGCTGTTCGACCTGCCCAGGGAGCAGTTTTTGAGTAGAAGACATGACAAAACCTAAGAAGTGGTACTTAGAAAGCACTGGGAGTGGCATTGTATTGAAGTCTGATGGTGGTGAATGTATTAAGAAACGCAATGCTAAACAAGCTATGAGAATAGTTGTTGAAGTTAGTGTTCCAGCTCCTGAGATGTGTACTCGATCACAGGAATCCATTCTTGTAAGTTGTAAATGCAGAGCTACTAATACTATAAATATAGCTATAATTAATTTTATAATGTCATTATAAAATTAATTATAGCTATATTTATAATTGCAGTTTCATTGTGCTAGCGGTAGAATCATCTTAGTGATTCAAAACCATGACTGCAGTAAGGGCTTCTCTACCAATTTCATTGGAATAGATGCAAGTATTGGTGTAAAGATGGACAGGAGTGTGGTTGCCGTCATGAAGTCTAAGGAAGAAGAATCTTATACACTTCAGAAGCTATCTGTTGTTGACTGTGACTCAAATGAGCAAGTTATTGACTAAATTGGAGTATCGACTATTATCATAATATTATGTCCCTTTTACTTAACCATTTCTACGTATTCTTACATATTATTACATGCTCTAATAGTATAAATAAGTTGCAGATACTAATATGAAAGACTCACCTGTGCACAATGGTTGTGTGGCAATCACTTTAGCTCATCATTATCTGAGTTGCATGATGGGGTCCAACTCATCCATTGTTCAGCTATACGCAATTGTATAGACTCGTCATTGAGTTTTAATAAAGACTCATTCTTGAGTCTTGTTCACTGTTGGGTCCTATTCAAGAATAACCCATTCTGGTTTGAATAAGGGCCCAATCTTGGGTCCTATTCAAGAATAAGGACCCATTCCTGGGTCCCTATTGAAGAATGTGTACCCGTAATAGGGTCCCAACTATATAAACAAAGGATCCATTCTTGGGTCCATATTCAAGAATAAGAACCCATTGTGGGGTCCTTTTTAAGATTAAAGGCCCTTTCTTGGGACTTATTCCAAAAAAGGACCCACTCTTGGGTCCGATTCAAGAATACGGAACCATGATAGGGTCCCAAATAAAATAAAAATTAGGACCCATTATTGGGTCCTATTAAAAAAATAGGGACCAATTCTTGGAACCTATTCAAGATAAGGACCCATCCTTGGGTCCATATTCAAGAATATGAAACTATAATTGAGTCCCTAATAAAAGAATAAGGACCCATTCTTGGGTCCTCTTCAAAAATAAGGACCCATTCTTGGGTCCTCTTCAAAAATAAGGACCCATTCTTGGGTCCTTTTTTTTAAATTGGGACCTATGCTTTGGATCAACATAACAATAACGTTTTCACTATTTGTATATCAGCGATTGATTTCAGAAGGACGGTATTATTTTAATGCTTATTTTTGGACCCAATTTAAGTGAAGCTTTTCAGCAATCCTGATTTTACTAACCCCTTTACCAAGCAACGTAATAAAAGTATGGCAACACAAACCCATTCTATACAGTATGCAATCTGAAGCATAGTCCACAAACAAGTCAAAATCATTTTATTAAGATTTTTGGGAAATTTTCCTCAAAAATTTAAGTTTTCTTCAAAAAAAATAGTTAAGAATTATTCAATATTGTTGAGAATGTGTTTTAAGCTTAAAAAAAGCCTGAAACATATTGAAAAATAGTTGGTTTAACTCGTATTTGGAGAAAACTATGTCTTTCCCTGATTAATGGGCATTTCTGAAATACGGGCACCCTCAGGTCCCAAGGTGCTCGGATAAGAGGGGATTGAGTGTACTTCCTGACTACATTCTCTTGCATTCACCCACACCTAGCAACTGAACCTCACATTATTTCCAGAGAGTGGAAGTTCTAACAAAAGTTGAGAGGCAGAGGAACAAAAGAGAGCAGCTTCTTCTGAGCATCACAGACTAACACGGAGAGAATGAGACTTTCAATTAGCACTGGCACATTGAATACGATACTTGACACTCTGGCAGAATAATTAATTGTTGTTATTGTTATTATTATTGTGATTATCATTATGTATTATTATTGTTATAATAATAGCAAATTTTTCTCGTTCTAACAGCCATATTGTTAATTAAAACTTAAGTCGGGTTAAGTTTTAATTAACAATATTGGCTATCAGAACGAGAAAAAAATTGCTATTACAGTAGAACCTCAGAGTTACGAACCCCAGAGTTACGAACTGACCGGTCAACCGAACGGCTCAATCGAAATATTAATATGGTATTAATCGTTACGGAACCCAGTTAACGCACGCGCTTTTTACTTCAATTGCAGCTGCTAGTCTACTACGCAATGGCTTCCAGTTCGGCCAGTACTAGCAGCAAGGTGGCGACAAAGCGGAAGAGAAATACACTTTCTATTGAAACTAAGTTGCAGATTTTGAAGAAAATAGAAAAGGGGAGTTCTTTATCATCGCTTGCAGCAGAATATGGTACTGGAAAATCAACGATTTTTGATATTAAACGGTCAAGAGAGAAGATTATGAAATTTGCAACCGAAGCAGTTGATGAAACATCCCTTAAAAAAAGATGCATAGTGAGAAGAGCTGATGACAGTACCTTTGATAAAGCCATTCATTTATGGTTTCTCCAAGAAAGGCACAAAGGAACTCCTGTCAGTGGTGTTTTATTAATGGAGAAGGCCAAAATACTGTACAATGAGCTTAATCCAGAAGCTTCTGATGAGGATTTTAAGGCAAGCAGTGGATGGCTACATCGCTTTAAAGGTAGGCATGGAATCAGGCAGTTATCTCTACAAGGAGAAACCTTGTCAGCTGACAACAATGCTGCAGAAGAGTTCAAAGCATATTTTCAAGAATATGTTGAAGAAAATAACCTCACATTGAGTCAAATATTCAACTGCGATGAGACTGGTCTATACTGGCGACTTCTGCCAAACAAGACACTAGCTGATGCCTCAGAAAAGACGGCAAAAAATTTCAAATCTCCCAAGGATAGAGTAACACTAATGGCTACTGCTAATGCAAGTGGAGATTTAAAGTTGCCACTAGTGTTCATTCATAAGAGCAAAAAGCCCCGCTGCTTTTCTGGAGTCAACATGTCTTCACTGCCAGTGCTTTATTACAGTCAAAAAAAAGGTTGGATGAACACTAGCATATTTACTGACTGGTTTCACAAGCACTTCGTTCCTCAAGTGAAAAGGTATTTGCAGTCAAAGTCAATTTTGGAAAAGGCTGTCCTTGTCCTTGACAACGCCCCATCTCACCCCGCTGCCTCAACACTAATTTCAGATGATAAGAATATAAAATGTTTATATTTGCCACCCAATGTCACTAGCCTGGTACAACCTATGGATCAGGGTGTGCTAGAAAATGTGAAGAGAAGATATAAGAGACAACTTTTAAGGAAGCTTCTCTTGGGGTCAGCTGAGCACGAATCATTTATTGAGTTTGCCAAAAGTCTTACAATTAAAGATGCTGTATACATAGCTGCTCAATCATGGAATGAAATATCATACACACCCCTTCAACGTTCCTGGAACAAATTAGGTCTTGGCCCCTCTTCCATGAATAGCTCTCAGGAGGAACCTGTAGACATGTCCAGAGATTGTGAACAGTTAGGCATCACAGAGGAGGAAAAAAATGAATGGTTAGCTATTGATGATGGTGAGACTGGTGTGCCTAACTTGACAGATGAAGAAATTATTGCAGAAGTTCAAGAATGTGAAATGGATGAACATGACAATGATGAAGAAATTGTCTCAGCAAATCCTGTTATAAAGCATGAAGATGCAGAGAAAGCATTTAGTACCTGCTTGGCTTGGCTTGAACAACAGCAAGAATCTACTGCAATGAATCTGCTGCTACTTAGTGAACTGCAATCTTTAGCCACAAAGAAAAAATTTCGTTCCCTAAAACAAAGAAAACTATGTGAATACAGTATTTAAAGCAATTTATTCACAATTATTTTATTAATATAATGACGACATAATTATGATGTAATAGTTTCAGAGTTACGAACATTTCGGAGATACGAACACCTTACTTTCCCCAGGGGTTCGTAACTCTGAGGTTCTACTGTATTATAATTATTTCAGCCGAGAATGACCGAATCATTATTATTGTTATTACAACTATTATTGTTATTATGTTATTTTGGTGTTTAGATATGTCTTCATATTTCTACGTCCCTGGCGGTGACTTTGATGGGTGGAGTCAGAGCATTGAGCGTGTGTTGCACCTCGTCAGGCTCGGCAGCGACAGCACTCAGAGGGACTGCGATTCAGAGGAGGTGGAGAGGGGGTGTGGCACTGGTGGTGCTAACCACACGGAAGACCAGGACTTCATCTACATATTCACACCTCCTGCACAGACGAGTGGGAGTGGCTTAGTGCTGCTCGTTATTTTTAGGAAATGTTGACAGGGACCACCCCGGCCAGTGAAATTAGAAAATAGGGATTAAAATGGTTTTGTTAAAATGATATGATAATTTTAGTACTTACAAACATATAAATTTAACCCATAGTGGGCAAATGTTGGCATGTTAATTTATTTATAAATATACGCACACGTAAAAATGATTCATTCACGGAGAAGACAGGAGACTCCTGAACATACAGTATGTAACGACTGTCATGGATTCGTGACTATCATCTGCTAAGGGTTAAGAAATAGTTTCAGTTTGTAATGAGGACCAATTGACTTACTTTAATTAATACCCACAAATCATATTAAGGCTAGTCATTCTATTGTTAAAAATGTTTTAATTTTTTTTTGTTAATCCATTTTACATCATGTATCTCTGTGATTACTAGCACAAGCTTGTTTCCATGGTGACCATCTGTCCTTAATGATGTGTGTATTTAGGAATATATAGATTCTGCCACTCACCGGCAGCTGCTCCAGCACTCCTACCTCTCCTCCATGTCTGATCACGGAGAAGCCAAAGAGAAGAAGAACCAGAAAGCAGCTGGCATGGACCATGCTCGTCCGGCCACCATCGCCAGCCCAAAGAGACACTCCAGTCCTCCCCCCCGTGTCTCCAAGTGTTGCTGTGGACGTCTCACCTCCACGTGATGGTGATAACATGACTGTCACACCTTCTCCTTACCTCGTCTCTTGCAGCCCTCGTCGAGAAATAGATCTGACAGATCTTCCCCCTCCATCTCCACTAGCAAATCTCAGTCCCCCAGAGTTGAAGGGAACTAAAGGCCGTAAGAAAGTGTTCCGCAATCAGTCAGCTCCGATCGGGGAATCCTAACTGCCCCAAAGTCAGGCGGACAATCACATCTCTGTCGATTTTGCCCTCGATGATCAGCCTGCATGGTCGTTCCTTTGCCATGCCCACAGGAATCCTGAAAACGTTGGGAATATGGCGGCACCATCGTTTCCCCAGTTTCAGGTAGTGGTCGATGACATGGATGGGGAAGCCCCGGGTTCAATGGGCAATCATGGGAAGAGTGAAAGAGATCAAGGTGATTCCACAAGTTCCGGAAATGTACAGGTGGCTTCTAGACGTAGCTATAGGATGGGGTCAGACAGGAATGATCAGCAGAATCTTATGGTTCTTTCCGAAAACCCCGGGGATCGAGGACATGGGAGGGGCACTGGTTGTTTGGGAAGGTTCATTAAATCAGACTTCCACGACCATGGTGGCGAAAGACGTAGGAAATGTCAGACAGAAGTGTCCATTCTAAGCCCCAACCTGAAGAGATGGAGGGAGAACATCCGCTCGAGATTTAGCTACGGGGGGAGCCGGAAACGGAAGAGCAAGATGAAAGAAGATGGGTGGGATGAGTTTTTGGATGACACAGATGGGTCTTTTGTGATACCTTACCAATTAAGCACTGGAGATAATTTGCAGGCTAGTCAGACCGCAGGAAAGATGAGGAGTGAGAGCGCAGCCCCTATAATCCCATCTCCAGCCGTATCAGGGAAATACGCCGGCTGGAAGGAAGGTACCATCATTGTAAAGGTCAAAGACCCCGGACCTGACGGTTTCCGTGGTGACAGCTATGTCAGAAAGCTTGAAGAGAATTTCCGTGAACCACTTATTTGAACGGACGACGGAGGATGTAGATGAAGGGATGGTAGATGTGGTAAAGGGTGCTCAGGTATATGAACATGTGTGTATGTATGAGGATACGTTTAGTTTGTGTCATTCACAATAAATGGAAAATACTTCAATATGAAGTACATAATATTGTTGGATGCTTAATTTAAGTTAGTTTATTTATTCAGGGCTTCATACAGGATCTTTTTCTGGGGTGGGGGTGGGGGGGGGGACTTTTTTATTCCTACTTAGGATAGCGTGTGGCTAAATAGGCCACGAGAAGGCGGGTGCGGGTCATCAAGTTGGATGGGGGGGGGGGGGGGGGTAATCCTAATATGAGCTGCTTTGTCCACTGTTAAACTTCAAAGGTATACGGGGATTTTTTCAGAAACATTTAAACTTTTGTACACATTCCTCATCCTTCCTTGGAGCAGCATCAGTTGAAAGATCTTCCAGCTACATATGAAGCGCATTAAGACTCGTATACGCAGCAGTATCATTGACTAAATCCTTCGTCAGCTCGTAAGAATTGCCATTGAGGCCCTGAACTTTCGGCTGTAAACTTTGATGAAGTTCTAGAGATTTTCAAACAAAAAGTAGAAGAATTGTGCTTTGGTTTACTTTTTTTAATAATAAAAAAGATTTTTCTCTGAGTTACCATTTACAATTATAATTAAATAAAAATTCAGATTTCTTGGGGGGGGGGGGGGGAACTTCCAGGGCCACCTCCCCCCCTCTGTATGAAGCCCTGTTATTGTATTGGCTGTTAACTAAATATACACTTACATGCGTTTCTGCAAAGCAAACTGGGAGATTTTATTACGGCAGTAAAGCTGTAATGGTATATTTTGCTTTACGAACAACAATATACTAATTTTAACTTAACCTGACATTTCAACTTCTTGCTGAATTCCTCCCGTCAAAATGGCGGATAAATTTAAGTTAAGGGGGGCTTTTACCATACAAAAAATGATTTTATTTTTTTTTGACTTTCAATTTTTATTTTTTATTCTGTAGGTCAAAGCACTCTTGAGTTGTTCCCAAAGTTTCAAGTCAATTGGACATTTCTTTATTTAGTTATATTTTTTGTTGTCAACACTATTTATTGTATCACCGCCCAGGAAGAATCCAATCTTCAGGTCTTACCGTTACCGTTTGTGGAGCGCGTCTTCGTCTGTCTTTGTTTACAACTATAGCTTATTACAGTTCAAAATAAAGCACACAGGAAGAGCTATTCAACCACGTAAATTGCACTCCAATTGGGATAAGTGTGAGCGACTGCGCATGCGGAGTGATCTTTCTTTTGTGATCGAATCAAAGTTGGTGTTGTAGAATCTCGTTCGCTATTTTGTCCCACTATGTCTGACCGAAAACGAAGCGCCCTAGAGGCTTCCTGTGCACTCCACATCGAAGGAAGGATTCATTGGAGCCTACACCAGGGTAAAAGAGGACCACAACCCCCACCCCCCCCCCCCCCCCCCCCCCCCCCCCCCCCCCCCCCCCCCCCCCACCGTTGGCAGGAAATATGGGTAGCCCGAAAAATTGGGTATCCCGGCGTACCAACATTTCCGGAAATATTGGTATCCTGCCGTAAATTTGGGTTCCCTCGCAGCCGATTGAAATGGAAGTGTTGGTAACACTTATGCGTTCTCCTTCTTGTGTGCTCACGCTTACCTGGAACATACAGGGGTTGGAAAAGAATAGGAAGAGTGTCCTGAGGTGGTGGGCAAAGTTTTTTTTTAAGTTGATCTAGGCGATTTAAACTACTAGCTATATATCGGAGTGGAGTAGCTATCGTAGCTTAAGTTGTTTTTTTGTAATAACAGATTATGTATTTAACATGAGCAATGAAGCTAACTGCTTTATGAAGATTTCTTTCATGATAAGGTTTATGAAGTTGAGTAGCTAACATTAAATGAAGACTCAATCATTTTTTTATTTTTTTTTATTTTTTATAATTTTGTTTGCAAAGCAAAACAGGAAATACCAGCTAGCACAAGGCTAATATAAAGGATTTCCAGAAGCAGAAGGATAAAAGGAAGTGACTAAAAAGTGTATGATAATAGGACAATACAATGCGACATTATCTGAAAATCAGTTTTTTTAGAGAACTCTTGGATGCAGACTCTGAGGGTAGGGATACTATGTGATCTGGGACTCTGTTCCACTCATCAATAACTGCATATTTGAAAGAGTGTTTGTGATGAGGAGTTCTGATGGAAGGACGATAAATGGGAAGGGAATTAAGATGAGAAGAGCAGGGGTGGGGATGAATCTGGAAAAATGAAGGAGAAATGATAGATGATCCTCATCTAGATGACACAGGTATAAGATTGATAATTCTGTATCTACAACTATGTACTTAACAGCGAGTTAACCTTGGATTCTGTCACAATTTATTGAAGACAAAAGCTTGAAATATTACTTCCATAGCCATAGCAATCTCCACATGATTCTAGTTCAAATTACTCAGAGCAGCATTATTCATTTCTTAATATTTTATTGATTGGCTAATGGATCAAAGTCCAAATCCAATAAGTCCAACGTTAATTGTAGAAGATGTGGAAAAGCAAAGGAGAATTGTATGAAACACTCATGATAGTAGCTACACAAAACAGATGGCATTGTGTCAAGAAAATACTACAGGCCTGGAAATTTTTAGAAATTAGATAATGTGAAATAATGTGAAAATATATGCGTAAGAAGCCGTATATTTAATTCAATTGTGATAGGGAAACTTGGTGCCTTCAGCGAATACCTACAATAATTTCTGCATTCTCACATACTCATAGGAGTCACTTTCTGTATTATTTAAAATAATAATTTAACATCATTACATTAAAGTATGGTCCAGGAACAGTTTACAATTACAAATTAAACAAAGTTATATAAGCTTTTTGCCTCAAGTAGATTCTGCTTCTTTAATTCCATGTTTTTCATGAGTGTTATATCTTTCAACTACTCAACTATAACAATAAACCCTCTCATAGCAAACTCAATGATAATTGGAACTACCATTCTTGTACCATTTGAAAGTGTACACTTTAAAGATGCCTACTTTTGAAGCAGAAGTGGCATTTGCGTTAAGGATGGCATTGCACTTTGGTTGAATTAAGCTATTGTTTTCTTGAAGTATGCAGTCATTTTTAGTTCATGCAAGAAACCAATGATGGAATACATGATTAATGATCGAGAGAGAGGAGAGGTAGTATTGACAGTCACCATAGATTCTGTAGAATTTTTAAGAATCTTATCTAAATCAGGAACTGTTGAAGTTGAACAGCTAGTTTGTTTGCATGTGATCAAAAATGATCACAAATTGCAATTGTATAGAGGAAAAAAATATATAAGTATTCTCTTTACCTCGTATGTTGTTAAGTAGAGTCATGTGATCATTATCAGCACCAAAACTAGCTAAAGACATTAGCGGGTACACTATACCTTATTCCAGTCAAATTCAAGTATTCCACCAGATGAGAGTAGATTCAATTCAGCCGGTGCCTCCAAATTCACATAACTATTTCATTTTTTTTCTTCATAATATTTCATAAGTAATGTGTGTCAATTTGTTTGCTGTCATATTTTGATTACTGACCAGGGAAGATGATTTATTAATTGGTTTTTTAAACTCACCACAGGATTTCTGGTGTTTACACTCAAACATGGGATTCTCATTAATTTTAGAAAAAAGAAGAAAGACTATTAGCTAAGCAAGGTTATCTAGAAAAGAGAAACTGAGTATAGCTAACTAACTTGCATAGCCACAGATTTTAATAATATATGACCCTTTTATTTCTTATTGCATACGCTCCAACTTTCAAAAAAATGCTTTAAGAATAAACCACACCCATTAATCACCACCACTAATTGTACCCATATTAATTAGAATTGTATTATTATGAAGTGATGTTGCTTTGTTGCATGTATTGTGAGTACCTGTTCAATTATAACAGCATTCTTGAAGTTGAACTTCAGGTTAGTAATCAATGTTCAAGCACAGCACTGACCTTATACATAGCTATAATGAAATGACGTAATAATGCAGCTGACTTTGCACATGCTCAACAGAGTATTTACAATAGATACAACAACTTAAAATAAGTTTCAACAAGGTGTGATTATCCACAAAAATAGTTTTTTTTCTTTTGTAGGCAAGTTGGTTCATTGAACTCATATACTAATGAATGTCTTTAGGCTACCTATTGACAGTGATAGCCTTCCAACATGTGAGGAAGAAAATGGGGAGGAAGTGACGCATGATGGGGTCATTGAATCTTTACTTGAACAAGAAATTTTGCAATGAGGTTGAAATCAATAAAACTACCGCACAGGAAAAAAATTACCTATGATTGAAACATGAATTAGATAAGAATTAACATTGGGACAGAGGTACTTTTTAGGTATGTGGGCAATGAGAATGTGACTTTAGTGTGTTGGGCACTAGTAGCATAGGCAGCACTGCAGGTAGTTGTGGTAATTTACTAATACCCCACCATTGATGTCTTGATTCAATATTATCACTGTAACTGACATGAATAGAGGTGCTTTACTGGAATGACAGGATCAACGGCGATTAGTAGTGAGTTGAATTCAATATAACTAAAGCACATGAAAACTTTAAAATATACCTATTTAATTATCAAAGCGTGAATTCGATGTGAAGATACTGCTCAGAAGAACGAAAAGGGTGGCATGGTTTAGCCTGTAAGGCTATGACCATACATTATCAGCAGATGTGTGGTTAGAGCTTATATAAGTTTTCAAGAAATGACAAGATCATCAAGACCAAAGCTAATATTGCATGTCTGAAATTTTATATAAAACAGAAGCTTGAAATATGCAATTGAATTTGAAACCAGAAATAAAATTCAAGAAAGTAGCTAATGTCTGATGAAGAGTAGAATAAAATACAGTGCTTCCAGCTTAAAGAGTGGATTTTTTAGCTTTTTGGTTAAGGTTGCTAATTCTGCTGTAATTTCTCAAGTATGTGTAATAGAAAGCTAAAAATTTGTATTACTATACATTAATGTCATATTAACATACAGACAAAACAATTTTGTGGGTTTGTGGTTATTGTTGTGGTTATAGGTGATGGAACTGGGAGCTTCAAGACAGTGAATTTGGAAGTGTTTAAGCTGAAAAAAGAGAAATTATTTTTCCTTATCTCTATAACTTGGTGTACTGATACTTTAATACCAGACACTGCTTTGCCAACCACGTTTTACTCATCAGTAAAACATTTGTAAACTAATGATTCACTTCAGTTTTACCTGTGTTGTACTGGACAGTAAATCCTAGTAGAACATGCAGTAAACTCTAAAACCGGAACACTTGTGCACGAATGTTTTACACATGTTTTACTACCTCTACACTGTCCAGTAAAACATGAGGTAAACTATAAGTATTCCAGTACACCATGAGGTAAAACATCCAGTACACTTCAAGTTCCACTCATGTTTTACCATACCTGTCCACCACTAGTAAACTCTAGCTCACTCAATAGTAAAACATACATAGCAGCACTGGTGTACTTGTGTTTTACTAGGTTTTACTACACTGTACATTCAGCATACTATACCATACTGTACCAGACAACGCTGCGCACCAATACACAAATTCTGGTTAGTAATAAAAAATATATTACATCAAAGGAAAACAGGTACACAAAAATTTGGATGATAGTTTGATATCAAAACAAATAATATGTCAAAAAGTCTTGTACTCATCATCATTCTTGATCATTGTAGCCAACCTCCATTACTGCTAGAAACATCAAAAAGCATACCCTGCAGCATAACAATAAAGTGGCAATAATTATTACTGAATTCAATTTGCATACTTCAAAATATATTGCAAGTAAATATTGCTAGAACATTAAGTGATAATCAAACAGTTAAAGACATTAATTTATGTAGAAAATGTGCTACATGTCTTTCCCTTCCCACTATATATAGGTGAAGTGTGAGAGGTGTACATGAGTTTATTGTGTGAGACATTTGTATTGAGTGCTACATGAGATGCATGCTCAAGTACGTCACACTCTAATTATACTTTAACATCATATGCTACTATATCTAAATATTCATAGATTCTGATGGTCCCATACTCAAGCTCACCATTTGTGGATGAGATAGTACTGGTGAGTGACCTACTTAACTGTACCAGATCACATGTCAGGAATAAAGGTGGTTAATTCTATCTTATATTCTTTAAAAACCCTATCCCATATTGGCACAGATCACAAGTCTAGCAACGAACATGGTTCAAGTACCAACTGATGTGGATCACAAGCCTAGCAGCCAATGAAAACCTCTGCGACATTATGAAACACAAAGGAACCTCAACCTACCATTGTGTACATATTCACAAGACTACAAGACATCTGCCATACTCTCTACTTGAACACAAGTTTAATACTTCACCCATAAGCTTTATTGTACTCAAAACCTCCCTCCCTAAATTGTTCACCTTTAAACTTTGCTTTTTGCTTATGAAATTTTAAGAATATTTCAAGGGGGTAAAATAGCTTCAACGG
>WLWD01004789.1_pt1 | contig 25965 bp, 21 predicted proteins | sample 6712731 | NCBI WGS metagenome assembly WLWD01 (sample SAMN12718690, study PRJNA576275) | sponge metagenome | isolation source: marine sponge | host: Mycale hentscheli | place: New Zealand: South Island, Marlborough, Capsize Point | collected 2014-11-01 | reverse complement strand
TTTCGATTGTGTTACCCCTGTAAGTGTCTCGCTCGCTACGCTCACTCGCTAATTAGCTAGGCTGTATTTATTCCTATAACCTCAGATTTAGAATTGCATATTTTCAGCTTAAGCATTTTATAATTTGCTAACGTAATAAAATTGAAAACTTTATACAAACTTTTTAAAGCACTTGATTTAGAATTGATCTTTTTCTGGCTTAAACATTTTTTTTTTCACTTTTTGTGACAGTAGGAGTTCGCACAGCCACAGCTTTAATGCCAAAACTACATAATTTTTTTTCAACTGACTTAGTTTTATATAATATTTTTTATAAAAAGGTGAACAAAATTTCAGATTTCTAGCCTTCACACAAGTGTACCTGTAGACGAAAAAGAAATTACACAAAAAATATAATCTTTCCTCTTTTAGGTGAATGCAACAAGGAATGTGGTTATTAACAGTAAACATACATTTTAATAGCTAGAAGTTTTACAGCATCATTTGCAGTCACTGAGTTAGCTACAATTACTTTATTGGTTATACAAACATCCTCATGAAAGAATGAGTGCACTTGTGAACACTGAGCCTACACCATAGTATGGCTACTACCATTCGAGTTTATGTTAGTAGCCAGAAGCACAAAAGTGTGCATGCATTTGAATTAAAAAAATGTTTTCATTTATTAAAAGCTGCAGTCTGTAGCTCATGATAATATTTCAATGAAAGAATTTATATAATAATTATTATATTTATACTGTAGTAACTCCTATCAAATATACAATCAATATGAGTCCATTATCCATACATGGATCATCAGAGAGTGGCCATTGTTCTAATACTTCAGTAACTATGGATGGTGGTCAAGTATGTACTGTTCCACAAAGCAGTGTTTTATTTGATGGAGTTATTCCCTCACTCGCTGGAAGAAATAACAACAAGCGTTGGGCAAGTCAACTATTAGTACTTCCTCTTGGTGTTACAATTACATTTAAATTTTCTACTCCTGGAAATGGAGCACTTAACAACATTGAAGCATTTGAAATAATAATGTTAAATTGTCCTCAAGAGCTATTGGGAGTAGTAAGTGTAAGACTTGAGTTTGGATCAAGTATTCATGTTGTAAAATTTGATCAAACATCATGTGACCACCTAATAAGAGTATGTGACTCATTCAGTCCCATTACTGCTAATACAATTACTTTATCATATTTAGTCCCGCAAGCTGGAAATCTTCCAGCAGGATACTATCTTGCTGAGGTGTCATTTTACAATTCCACCAGATCAGATTGTCCTTCATCTAATATTGTTAACACATCTCCATCATCAGCTACTCCAACATGTAGTTATACTATGATGACAAGTGTTAGCAAGGATTGTACAACAGGTTGGTATTCATATATAACTAGTGATGTGCTTGAGCACAAATGGCGAGCGAGCCTAAAGACTATACTATTTTTATATGAATGATTTTGACTTCTAACACTGAAGCTACTGAATAAGGTCCAGTTTTTAAATTTCGCATACACGGTAAAGAGATTTCAGTGCCATAGTAACTACTCTCTGCAACTGCTTGAATTGAAGGGAAAAAACAACAACAAAACAATACACGTTATTTAAAAGTTTTCTTTGTGATATTCTTTAGCTAAGTAGTGGTTGTAACACACAATGCTTTGACACAACTGGACATGCACCTACACAGACTTACCTTCGCAGTAGTATAGTGGACAATGTATTTTCAAGTAAATACTGTTGCGCACAGCTTATAACCATGACAAAGAGCGCATTGACTTACCACCGCCACTAACTCGAATAGAAATGGAAGTCCTGTAAGTTTTCACGTTTTAACTGCACCAGTAAAAGAATTCAAAAAGGTAAACAATTCAATTTCTAGGGTGATACGGGTACTGATCGATAAACAGAGGATTCTGTTTAGTGAAGTTTGGGATGGGGTCGACAACCGAACTAACACAAAAACGCGAGGGTCAAAGTACAAAATGACATACATACGTCCATACATATATACAAATAAACTAGTGGTGTGCTTGAGCACAAATGGCGAGCGAGCCTGATAGTTAGGTAACATAAAATGTTACTATTTTTAGCTTACTTCATGCAAACACTATAATAGCAGTTATGACATTAGATTTCAGCAAACAATTACAACGGTAACTTTTGTAGTATCAAACATCAACCATTCTGATAATCTCAATCACCAGTGACTCTTGAACAAGCTCTCAGCTACGATAAAAAATAAACCAGTGTTATTATTTGTAATTTTAGCCAACAAATATGGAATTACTACTTACCTCATTCCTTGAGTATTGATAACTTCTGTAATATCAAATTGAAGTTACTTTGACCATCTGAATTACCTTGAATTCTCGACAACAAGCTCTCAGCTACATAAACAAAAGACAATCAATTTTAGCACACAAATACAAAATTACTTTCTTACCTCATTTTCTTGAGCAGTAGTAACTTCCGTAGTACCAAATTTGAGTCATTCTGACTATTTGAATTTACCAGTCACTGTTGACAACAAGCTCTTAGCTGAGTTAACAATAACAGAATTACCTGAATAAACTTAGAAAGCAGTGGCAAAGAAGAGCAGCTTGACAAAGACTTCACAATTGTTTCAAGAAGAGAGTAGCTATAGACGTTTTGGTTGAAACAGAGTTGCGTAAGGCAGTGCAACAGGATTCTCCGCGCTCGTTAATTGAAAAATACTGGAACTGTGAACGCTTTACCTAACTTACGTGATTAGAAGCGCGGGCTAAAACAGAAGTCTCACATACCCCATAAACAGATAAATAAATAAACTAGTGATGTGCTTGAGCACAAATGGCGAGCGAGCCTAAAGACTATACTATTTTTATATGAATGATTTTGACTTCTAACACTGAAGCTACTGAAAATAAGGTCCAGTTTTTAATTTTCGCATACACGGTAAAGGGATTTCAGTGCCACAGTAACAACTCTCTGCAACTGCTTTAATTGAAGGGAAAAAACAACAACAAAACAATACACGTTATTTAAAAGTTTTCTTTGTGATATTCTTTAGCTAAGTAGTGGTTGTAACACACAATGCTTTGACACAACTGGACATGCTCCTACACAGACTTACCTTCGCGGTAGTCTAGTGGACAATGTATTTTCAAGTAAGTACTGTTGCGCACGGCTTATAACCATGACAAAGAGCGCATTGACTTACCACCGCCACTAACTCGAATAGAAATGGAAGTCCCTTAAGTTTTCAAGTTTGAACTGCACCCGCAAAAGAATTCAAAACGGTAAACAATTCAATTTCTAGGGTGATGATACGGGTACTGATCGATAAACCAGAGGATTCTGTTTAGTGCAATTTGGGATGGGGTCGACCACTACTAACACAAAAAACGCGAGGGTTCAAAAGTACAAATGCATACGTACATTCCAAACAATATACAAATAATAAATAAACTAGTGGTGTGCTTGCGCCACTGGCAGAGCGAGCATGATAGTTAGGTGGTAAACTAAAATGTACTAGTTTTAGTTACTTCAGGCCAACATATAATAGCAGTATCAGTTATGAATTTGATTTCAGAAAACAAAACAAACACCTCTTACCTTATAATGGTAACGATTTAGTATCAAACATAACCATTATGAAATCTCAATCACCAGTACTCTTGAAACAAGGTCTTCAGCTTACGATATAAAAAAACAAACCAGTGTGATTATTTTGTAATTTAGCCAACAAATATGAATTTACTACTTACATCATTCTTGAGTATTGATAACTTCTGTAGTATCAAATTGAAGTTTTACTTTGGACCATCTGAATTACCGTGAATCTGACAACAAGCTCTCACCTACAAAAACAAAAGACAATCAATTTTAGCACACAAATACAAAATTACTTTCTTACCTCATTTTCTTGAGCAGTGGTAACTTCTGTAGTACCAAATTTGAGCCAATCTGACTATTTGAATTTACCAGTCACTGTTGACAAGCTCTTAGCTACAAAAAAGAAAGGCCACAGTTAATTTTACATATTTAGCTAACAAATATGGAATTGCGTACTTATCTCAGCTTCCCTCGAGAAGTAGTAGCTTCCATAGCATTAATACTACGGCATTCTGACTACCAACGGCTCTTGACAACCAACAACCAGCACTCCGTATCCCCCATAAAACGGCGAAGTTTTGAAATCAAGTCTAGAAAAGCGTCTTCAATGCCATAGTAACCGGTCGAATCAACTTTTTGGGTCTTGAAAACAAGCGTTTTAGCAGGAATTTTCTCATACTTTGGAGCTTAAGTATTGGAGTCAAGCCTAAATAGCCGTGTTTTTAGGATAAAAAAGTTCACCGCGCGCGCGTTTAAAGAGCATACGTACCATCCATACATACATACATATATATTATAACATATACCCGATTTTGCATTATCCACCCCTAATACTGTCTCGCACGCTTAGCTCGCTCGCCAATAAACATCCCCGATTTTCGATTGTGTTACCCCTGTAAGTGTCTCGCTGGCTACGCTCGCTCGCCAATAAACATCCCCGATTTTCGATTGTGTTACCCCTGTAAGTGTCTCGCTCGCTACGCTCGCTCGCCAATAAATTAATATACAAACATTCTTGATTTTCAATTGTGTTACCCCTGTAAGTGTCTCGCTCGCTACACTCGCTCGCCAATAATTTAGTCATAAATAAGTAGCTAACTGTTTATTTTAGTTAACTATTGTTCATTTATGTACATAATATAGTACTTCTGACGGACAGGCAGGCAAACTGTCAGACAAATAGACAAACAGTTAAGATCTTTGTCAATCATGAAAATACACGTTTAATAATATTTGAAAAATTTCTAAAGCAGCTATAAAGAGAGCAATAAAATAATGCACTTATAATTGCACTTTATGTTGTACTAGAGAAACCAACTAGTACTGATACAACAATTATGCAGACGAAAGGAGATACTAGCACTACATCATCAGCTACTAACTCTAGCACATCCATAAGTATTATCCCAATCATAATCGTGATTATGGCTATTGTTGTCCTCATATCAGTAACTGTGCCACTTATTTTACTGATCATATTTCGTAAGAAAATTTGTGGTAGTAATTGGTCGGTGCTGCATTGTTTTCAGTCAGCAAAAGACAGTTCAACAACTATTGAGAACTGTCAAGCAATTGAGAAATTACCTGATGGTTCTTCAGGATATCAAATGGGAAACGACAAGAAATATGAAGATAGTTATGATACTTATACTCAAGTGTTTGACAAGAAAGTAAATGGAAAGGAGGGGGAAACTCCTTTTGATTGTGGTCCTGATAAAACTGAGCTATATGCTGAAGTTGATAAAACTAAAAAGAAGAAATCCAAAGCCGTTGATGCATCAAGTACTGATATATCTGACATGTATGCTATTGTAGATAAGAAAGCCAAGAAAAATCGAAAGAAAATTGAAGTGAATGGTAATCAGGATTGTTCAGAATTATATTCCGTAGTGGATAAAAGTAAGAAAAAGAAAGCATTGAATAAGATTGATGTAGATGCTGCACTAATGTATTCTGCCATAGACAAAACAAGGATTGAAGAAGACAAAAGTGTGTCTCAATTATATGCAGCTGTAAATAAACCCAAGAAGAAAACATAATCTTACTATTGACTGTGATTATTTTTTAACAATACTTTTGATTTATTGAAAGCATGAGCAATAGATGTATTTTTTTTTGTAGTTTTTATTTCTTATTATAATTGATTTATATATTAATTTTGTAGACTATTTGAACTAATCGTATAAGTTTTTGTAGATGAAAATATTTGGTGAAGAAATAAAAGGCAGATTGCTTAGGATAGTTAGCTAAGTTATTTTTGTGTGAACACAAGTCATTCTCATATAGCTACATTCTTAATTCTAAGTTTAAATTGTGGTTATATAGCTGGACAAGTTCAGCTATGGCATTTTAATATCTATCCACTTATTAACATACATGAAGTGCTGAATAGTGATTTCAATCAGGTATATCATCAATATGAGTCCATTATCCATTCATGGATCATCAGAGAATGGCAGGAAATATTTTGCTAACCTACTTCATATAAATGGCTAGTTACAATAAAAGTGCTCAGAGTTTATGTCATTCATTCTAGCTACAAATTTGCTGCCTTCTAAAGTATTTAGTTTTAGTTTTTTTCATGTTCTCATGGTTTAGTTTTTCTTAAGATAGGCCAAAATTGGTTTTAGTTTTAGTTAACTAAAATAACACCAAGGCTGCAAAGAATAATTGGTGATAGTTAACTATCCTGAAGATGGTTCTAGCTATATTTCTGAGTTACCATGGTTTAACTATTTATACAATATTTACCAAGTGTAAATGACCGAATTAAATGAGGGGATATGGTTTTATAAATGCAGCGGGGTTCTTTTCACTAACTATTGCTAAATGCTTAGCTATAATAACAAGTCATATTACCAGTGATTATATATTTTATCTATGTAGGGGACAAATTAACATACCAAAACCCCTTAGTTTTGGGGTATTTTACTTTTTGTAAGAATAACTAAAACTAAGCTAGAGAACATGAAAAAACTAAAACTAATTATTTTAGAAGACAGTAAATTCAATAATAACTAAAACTACCAGTAGAGTGGATCACAAAAACTAAAACTAAGCAATTTTATTGTAAACAATTCAACTTGAATTATGTCATTATTAAATGAAAATATTAATTCCCATCAAGTAATTATTCACTAAACCACATAAGAAATACCATATTTTATTAATAATACCCAAGTTTTCACAGAAATATGCCATTTTTGAAGTTCTTTGGAAAAACTACATAAACAACTTTCTTTAAGGAGTCTCATTATTGCAGAATTTGAGAGGCAACATATATTAACTAAAACTAAGACAATTGATAGTACTATAAGACAATTGATAGTATAACTAACTAAATCTTCTACATGGTATTGAAGAAAAACTAAAAACTAACTAAATTTTCAGGGAATTTGGGGAAAAAACTAAAACTAAGCATTCAAGATATTTTTTTAGTATGAATAACTAAAACTAAGAAAGTCTGGAATCGCTAAACCAAAATAACACTGGAGTGACGAGTCACAAGATGAAGTCAAAGAAAGAATTATTACACTTTATGGCTAATTTAATGTGAATAGAATCATTACAACCACTAAAATTTCAATTTGTAGCCATTTAGCTGCTTATATCTTAAAATGAGAGTAAATGTACAACAAAGTAAATTATAAGAATATACAATATTAAAATGTGTCTCTCTATATCTAGCTCTTGTTCAAACTTCTCACTTCGATCTCCATTAAAATTTCAGCTAATCTCTATGCCCACAAATCAGAGATTGTTTGCTTTAAGATGAGAAACAATTGTGGGGAATAATTGTAGAGGCAATTTGTTCATTAACTCAAGATCATAGGTTCATCTGTACACATAAATTATTCCTAAGTGTTGCCCTTACAGTTTATTGGACTATTATTATTATTAAGGTATAAGGAAAGTGAACTTATGAAGCCAAATGGTTTCACTTTGAGCATCATATGTGATATAGAAAGAACAAGACTCTTTCACTTGAAACATTATGCATATACCCAAAGTTAGTATAACTGTGCAAGTGGTAACTAAGTAATCTTAACCAAACTCTGGTAGCTAGGTAATCTTAACTAAACTCTGGTAGTTAAGTGTCTTAACCAAACTCTGGTAGTTAAGTAGTCATAACCAAACTTATTTTCTGTATACAAAAGCTAATAAAGTGAAAGTTAAATAAGGTAAACTTAAACTTAACAACAATAATAAACGATGTGCTTTAGGCAGCTTTCTTGGTTCGCTAGACTCTGATAATAAAAATTCACAAGTTATGCTGTACGGCAGTCCCCGCAACATAAACGGCGGTAGTCCTGGGCCAGACCCTTTATTAAACGCAAAGCGAGGAAAGGGGTCTGGTCAAGTGAGGGGTTGCGCTGTACAGGACCCACGAATTCCTGGGGAAAATGCGGTGTTAATCTGGACACCAAATTACCACAAAAGGCGAATTAAAACCGTTTGCTTATTGCTCTGCTCTCACAGTTCGCTGTTTACTGGTTCCGTTTAACTATGGTGAGCTGTATGCAGAAGTTACTTATCTTCTGGTCAGGCGAAGAAGAGAATAATATATTCCAATTCTTCTATCTTCTGGCGAAGTTCTGACATCTTCAAAAATGTCATATCACAAAGCCTACAAAAGTAACTGCCTCTATGGATCTCCAATAGATCATCCAAGGTCACTCCCAACTTCTTTTCTGCTTCATTCTCCAAGATAGAAGCGAACTGTGAGAGCAGAGCAATAAGCGGAATGGTTCTACTTCACATTTTGTGGTAATTTGGTGTCATGATTAACACCGCATTTTCCCCAGGAATTCGTACAGCGCACCCACACCTCACTTGACCAGACCCTTTCTTCGCTTTCTGTTTGGTAAAGGGTCTGGCCCTGCGAGACTAAAACGGCGGGGTCCCATGCGTCCCCCTGGGGTTACAGAGGGGGTGTGGCCTTAGATAATAGGTAACTGTAGATCGCGAGTGTTGGCGGGCTGACTGTTGAGCTGAGGTTTCAACCAGTAATACTTGGGAGGTAGCTATTATCCTCCTTGTGGGGGAGTTCGATACCGGCCGCGGGAATGAAGATCACACGGCAAGGTAGATCCCTGTTTTGTACACTGCCACCAGACTCCACTCGTCTCCCGAGGTCAACTTTAGCAAGCCAGGACTAACTACTGGAGCTAATCCCGTACCCTCCCGGTTGGCTCAGAGAGATTATAGTAATTAGTTATTATGCTAAAGACTATCGAGTAAAAGAGTAACACGAAATACACGCACACACAGTATTTATGCAAGTCCGATACGCATGCGCGGACTTGCTTCCTGTCCTTAATAATTACAAAATTAACCACAATAATGACATAAAACAAGTTCAGAAAATCTAACTATATGACATACAAGCAATACACTATAATAATAATAAACACTGATGACATTCACACACTTCATCTCTTTCTTTCTTCTTCTCTAGCCAGTCTCTATCTTTGAATCTTCCTCTTCTTTCTTCTCCACTCCAGCGGAGGGCGGTACCACAGGCCCCCCGGCTAAGACCTTGCCTCTCTGGCAAGTCTGAGAAGCACAAGAGACGCACTCCGCTGCATGGTCGTCCCAATCCTGGCGACTCAACCCATCTGTGTTAGCGTTGTCACGGCCAGGGCGGTACCGAATGTCGACATCACGATCCATAATTTTCAAGGCAAGCCTCATCAATCGCCTGTTCAGGTGAGTACTGGAGAGAAGGGAGGTACACGCTCTGTGATCAGTGTAGACGACCACGGGAGCACCATACAGATAGAACTCAAAATGAAGAAGTGCTGCCACAATGGCGAGGGCCTCCAGTTCGGTGACGGTGTAGGTGGCCTCGGCACCACGCAGTTGTCGGCTATAGAAAGCCCCTGGCAGTTCTTCATTATCTCGTGACACATGAAGACATGTACCAATGCCCCTACCGGATGCGTCCGTGTATAAAACAAAGGAATCAGAACACACAGGCACAACAACACGAGAACATAAACTAACTCTTAATTTCCAGAAGGCCTCGTCCATCCCCTGGGTCCAGTTGATCCTGTGTGGTGACGCGAGGGACGTGGCCTGAGTCAGAACTGAAGAAAGCTTAGAGAAGCCATCAACAAATGACCTATAATACCCAACCGACCCTAGAAAAGACCTCAGCTGCTTCTTGGTTACAGGACGCCCATACTCTGCCATTGCCTTCACCTTAGCCTCTGGCACTGCAACCTTCCCACACCCAACCTGATGTCCAAGATACGACATAAATTTATGCCCAAACTCACACTTCTTCCGCTTCACCACCAATCCAGCCTTTCCCAAACACTCAATCACCCTCACCAAATCCTTCAGATGTCTTCCCAGCTGATCATCGATGTAATTGGAACATACATCAGAAACAGGACGCAGCACATTCTCCAGAATTGACTGGAAAATGGCTGGCGCATTTTTCAGCCCGAAAGGCATACGCACAAACATGTATCTCCCTGCAGGGCAACAGAAAAAGGTCAACTCTTGGCTCCCTTCATTCATACGGATCTGGTGAAAGCCAGAGGTCAAATCTAGCTTAGACAAAACCGCACTGACCCCAACCCTGTCTAAAATTTCATGAAGAGATGGCAACCAAAACCGTCTCAGTGGAGTAATTCGGTTTAACTCCCGGTAATCAACACAAAGACGTATACTACCATCTTTTTTTCTAACAGGCACCACAGAACTAGACCACTCCGAATTGCTTTCTACAATAATACCAGACCTCAGCAAATTATTAATTTCTTCCTCAACAGCCTTTCTAATATACAGTGGAATTTGCCTAGGAGGTAAGTTCACAACATCCCTACCATCGCTGACTTCAATCGTACACTTTCCCACAGAACACAGGCCTGGACAGTCAGAGAAGAATCCATTCAAGCCCCCTAGCACTCTTTGCAGCTCCCTTTCCGAGTACCCTTCACACAGCTCATCACTGAGCACACTCTTTCCTTCCCACATTGCAGTCATTTCACTGTTCTCTTCTGCTATCACACACACAGCATTCACATTGACAGGTCTGCTAACATACTTCTTAGTATTATTGATGTGCACTATCTTCTCAGCTTGTCCATCACTCCTTTTGACTTTGTAATTTACTCTGGACATCTGGCCCTTCCCATGAGGCCTCTAGTGCACCATGCAAACCCGGAACTCTCAATAGGACTTCACTACCCACGTTCAACTCTCTTTGCGACTTATGTTTATTGAAATTATCTGCTCTGTTCTTACTAGCAATGCTCCCATTAGCAACCGACACGTCGCACAACAGCTTTAACCTCTCCTGCAATTTGTCGACCCAAGAACTGACATCCCACTCTTTATACACATCCTCAGCCCAACCAGCATACAATATGTCCAGAGGACCCCGCATCTTCCTTCCAAAACATTAGTTTATGTGGCGAGAACCCAGTATCATGATTTGCCACCTGCCGGATGGCAAACAAAGCCATCGGCAGGAAAGTCGCCCAATCGACTCCATTATCTACAGCCTGTGCAAGCATGGGCTTCAACGTCCCATGCAGTCTTTCTACTATCCCATTGCTCTGCGGCCTATAAGGGGATGTGAGGATAGAATCCACTCCCAAGATCTCATAGAGTCGTTTAGTGACCTTACCCAAAAACACACTACCACGATCAGACAGTATCTTAAGTGGAAAGCTAATATAGAGACCAGTCCATCTGCCACCTCAGAAGACGACCCCGATTTCATTGGGACTGCCTCAGGCCACCTGGTAGCCAGACAAATGAAAGTAAGGATAAACTTAACACCACCTTTACCCTTGGGCAGTGGACCAACAATGTCCATCGCCACGGACTCAAAAGGTTCCGTTACTATGGGTCGTTCTACCATGTGTACTTGCCTGTTGCCGGTTTTATTCAAACCCAGGCAAGCATCACAAGACTGCACAAATTCTAATACATCCTTTCCCATCCAAGGCAAAGTAAACCTGGAGTTCAGAAGTTGTTTAGTTCTACGAACTCCAACATGACCAGTGAAGTCATGAGCTAAAGATACTACTCTTTTCCGCCTACCAACTGGCAGAACCAACCTACTCAGCAAATTCCCTATATCATTTTCCATCTCTTGAACAGCAGCTCATTCTTCCAAATATACCCATTCTTCTTCAAACTACCCAACTCTCTACAATGTTTCAACGTGTCATCTTCTTTGACTTCCTCTCTCAACTTACTAACATCAGCCACATCCACCAAGCTTGGACATCCTAAGATCACATTCTCGCAAGCCTCTGCACTGTCTACCTGCACACTCCCATCATTCACAGCTACTTCTTCATTTATGTCAGCCAAATCACCTGCAGAACCTGCATCACATACTGAAGCAACAGCTTCAGATTCAACAGCAACCTCAGAGTCAACCACTAAAGTTTCTAACAAAGGTACAGGAGACACTGTATCTTGCTCCTTCACTCTCTCTACCTCAGCTGCTAAAGACTCCTGCCACCCCCCAGTTCTGGTCACTACATTCAACTTTGCTGGTGATTGGTCCTCTGGAACATCCTCAGACCCAACGACCTTGGCCTCCATATCATCAGAAGCCCTAACTGCATCCACCAATAGTTTCCGAGCCATAGAACCATCCATGGGCACGGAGAACAGAACTTTATCACACAACATGCCCGCATGGGCAACAGCAACCTTCCTCGCAAAAGATTCACCCTCAATTTCAAACTCTACTTCAGCCATACAGAGATGAACTGGGACACCAGTAGCACCTCTGACTTCTAGAGCAACTGGCATAGTGTTTTCTAGTGAATGCAAGATATATTAACTTGACAGTGATGCAATTTAGATGTTAGTCTTGAATTGTATATTTCTATTGTCATAGGTAATTGTGCTGACTCACACAGAAAATAAGCACAGCATACAATGAAATTCGAATATGCTACTTTATGATGATACTATGAAACAACTATTTGCAGCTGCAACAACACTGTGATAAAAGAGACCCAACAAATGTAGAATAGCTAAGTGAAAATGTTTTATTGCAAGGGGCATCACTTAGTAAAAAAAAAAAAAGAGAGATTGAGAATGATCTAATAACTCTCACCATAGCAATACCATTCCAAGGCCTCCTATAAGTATGAATGCAATTAGCTGAGGAGCAGGAGTGTAGAAAATGTTAGGGAGAGGGAGCATGACTTTTTACTTCAATTTACAGGATATAATTTGAAATCTGAGATTTGAATTAATAACATATTTAACGAACTAAATGTGAGTACAATATTTTCTCGTTACACATTGTTCAGTTTCAGTGGGTATCAAGTCATCAGTAGTTTGTTGATTTACATGTAATAATAGACAGTAGTAGAAGTAGTACCACTTGCTGTAGTCTCATACTCAACAGACCACCAAATATGTGCCGTCAGAACACCTTTTCGTTATTAGCCGGAAACACCTCCCCCTCCGGAGAGGAGCCATAATTAGTGGATTGAAACGGCTTTATCATCAAATTCTGACCCTTTATAAAATTAGATTGAAACTTTCTCACTTATAGGGGTCTGGGGAAAAGCAAATGAATGTTAAAATATCTTAAAAGTAAAATGTGAAGGTCTTGGAAGTCGTGGGTTGTCGTAGCTCAGTAGTTAGAGCACTGGTGGCTAAAGCCAGTGTGATCCTGGGTTTGATTTCCCCAGTGACAATTAAGATTTTTTTCACATTTTTACTTTGCTTTTCCCCAGACACCTTTAAGTGAGAAAGTTTCAATCTAGTATTTATGAAGGGTCAGAACTTTATATTTGTAACAATTTTACACTTGCAGAGGCACACATGACTCAAACTGTAGGCTGAAGTAGTTTGTACTAGGAATGGTAACTCATGGTGTAAATAAAGGCTGTAACACTATACTTTAGTGAAGATATCTAGCATAGGATAAATACATGAAATGAAAATACTATGATGAAGATATGTAGCATAGATATTAATAATATCTAGCATAGAATAAAATAGTTAACGTCTTGATTGTACAATATAGTCATAAAAGAGTGACAACTTTCAATAATATTGTTAATTTCTAATAAATTCAATCACTTCAGACATATTTAAGCACAACATGCACAAAATATGATATAGCTACTTAAAAAAGAAACATTTGGGAGTATAAATCAATTAATTACTCGTATGTTTACTGACTCTTATCAAAACAGTCAGCCAGACTCCATTATCCATTCATGAATCATTAGAGAATGGGAACGGTTCTACTACCTCAGTTAATATGGATGATAGTCAAGTATATACTATTCCATAAAGCAGTGTTTTATTTGATGGAGTTATTCCCTCACTCTCTGGAATGTAACAACACATGTTGGGCAAGTCAACTACTAGTATTTGGTGTTGGTAGTACTATTACATTTGAATTTTTTAATTCTTCATCAGGTTCAATTAACATTGAAGGATTTGAAGTAGTAATGTATAATTATACTCAATCAGCAACAGGAATACATATGGCTATTCTTAAGATTGATAATGCACCAATTCATATAATTCGCATCAATCACATGTCACGTGATCATCTGATAAGAGAGTGTGATACATTCAGTCCTATTACTACTTTTCTACACTTACATTAATGTTTACAACATTAATGACCACGCAATCAATTTATGTTGGGCAAATTTCGTTTTATGGTAATGACAAAGAGTGCTCTTCAGATGACATAATTTACACATCTACACTATCTCCTACTCCAACATGGAGTTGTATAGATGACACAACTATTCACAAAATTATCTCCACTGTTAACTCTAAAAAATGATAGTATATTAATTCCTAAATATTTGTGTACTTTTCAGCTTTCCATGATTATAGAGGCAAGCAAAGCAGGAACATGATATACCAGGCTTCTGAGGTTTCAATGTTACTTGCTTTTAAATGATTAAATGTTAGCTTTTGCAATACTGCAAGTAGAGTAAAACTAACTAAAAATCATCCTTGGTCAAGTCTGCAAGGTAAAATTAGTACTTCTAAACATTTCCTACTAAGAAAAAATAAAAGTAGCTTAACACTGTAGCTACTTCAAAATAAAAGCTATTCCACTGACTGTGCTTATAGAAGAAACTGGAAATGCAATTATAGCTAATATAGAAATGGACAATTTAGTGGTACATTGTCATCTGTCAGTGGATTATATTGAATGGGAGGACTCTCAGATCAATTCTGTCACATGTAAACCATGACCAGATCTCTTCAATCACCCTGGAGTTATCTATCACATTCCCTACCTAGATTGTGATCATTCCTGTATAGGAGAGACAGGCAGGATACTAAAAGTTAGACTATTATGAACATCAGAGGTGCTGTAAGAATTTTGAAACTCAGAAATCAGCAGTTGCACAACACTGCCTGGAAGAACACCATAGGATTGACTGGCAAAGCAGCACTGTCATAGAAAAAGAAAGCATCTGGCACAGACGAAGAATTAAGGAGGCAATGCACATCAGAAGAATTCCTAATTTTAACCAAGACCAGGGACTTAACATCAGCCCAATATGGATAAGCAGCATCAAATAAGTACTTACCTTTATTTATTATTTATTTATTTATTTATGTTTGCTTGTTTATTTATTTATTTATTTTTTACTTACTTTTTACTGACTTAAATTTATTAATTAATTAATTTTCTTACTTTTTACAGACTCAGTTATTTATTTATTTAGTTATTTTACTTGTTTATTCACTCATTTTACTCTACATTCCTATCTCCCTATAGTCAGGCTCATTCAATCATCTATATTAACACATCAATAGACAGCATCAACAGACTCTAACATTAATACCTTCATTCAGTCATTAACAGCTCTATTCTGTCTCGTACGGTATATAGCTTCTTTATCACCATCACTCAGCCATTTCAGTATATTTTCACCTGAGGAAGATCGAACAATCTCGATCGAAACGTTGTGATATTAAATCAAAACAGACGTGAGTAGTCCATTAAATTAATCTTGAAATAACATTTTAACCAAGAATTGGCTATTGTGGACCCTCTCTACAAAGAGACTCGGAAAAGCAACCTGACTCTCAACAACAACACAGACTTGACCAAATGTAGGGATTTCCGCTCAAATGGATGAGTAGATATAGCAGTGTTGTATAACTTTGTCATGTTTCCATCTATTGGTAAAGATTTTCTGAATCTTGTAGTGTATTGCTGGCGTGATAAAATGACACTACCTGTACAACCTACTATAAGTTTCTTTGCATAGGATAGAATAGTCATATTAGTGTCATATGGAACGAAGTACTCATCAAAATCAATCACCAGCATGTATTTGATTCTTCCTTGATACCGCAGCACACAGTCTTGGTACTTCAAAGACTGGGAGAAATAGAACACTTGGCTAGAATTTAAATACTCTTCCCACACAATCATTTTCACAAATCCATTATGTACAAATTTGACCAAAGTAGAAGATATGTCCAAATTTTTAAGAAAGGAAGGACTAGTGTTTATATGAATAAATTTGACTCCTATAGTTCTCTGGTATAATAGCCATTGTTCTAGAAATGGTACTACTCCAAAACCAGTTGCACATATCATCACTTCATCTTCTTCAACAACACTCTTTGAAGGAGGAAATACCACTGAGTTTGATCGTACAGGTTCCTGGATGACTGTACTATTCAAATACACTGACACTACTGTTCTCATGTATAATTGAATTGAAGCAATAAACATAACAATCTCTGTGAGTGACTGGGGAAGTAGCTGCTAGAAACTTTAGAGTTGGTATGTCTATAACCTCAATTTTATAGTATTTGATTCCATCAATTCCACAACCAACGATGACATCTCTATAAACTTCTCTTACAGAGACCATTATAACAGTAGAATTAGAATGAGATTTCCAAGACCTTCTATCGAAGTACACCATGTGAGCAACAAGATCAGGGGTGTACTCTAACTCAGTAACAGGATCAGAGGTGTACTTAAACTCAGCAACAGGATCAGAGGTGTACTTAAACTCAGCAACAGGATCAGAGGTGTAATCAAACTTAGCAACAGGATCAGAGGTGTAATCAAACTTAGCAACAGGATCAGAGGTGTAATAAAACTTAGCAACAAGATCAGAGGTGTAATCAAACTTAGCAACAAGATCAGAGGTGTAATCAAACTCAGCAACACAATCAGATGTGTGCTCAAGCTTAGTGACTTTAGTAACTACATGATGTTGAGAGTACTTGGCTTTAAAAATCGAAAAAAAGCCGATGATTATTACAGCCAGCATCACGTCCACAAGTATAATGAACAAGAACAACTTCTGAGCGGCAGCCTTAGCTGAGGGACACATGATTAAACGACCAGAGTAAGTCGTTAGCGTATGATATGACATGTATGGACACGGAAGCACAGTGGCGGTCTTTTACCTTAAGGATAGGGTTTGGGACTCACTCGGTTCAGACACCTTCCCCCACTTCGGTAGTAAAATAATTGAGCTCCTCGGTTCACAGCTAACAAGAGTGCTCTTCTCCAACTTTTACTGTCCACGATCCACTCGGTTCGAGCACCTACGCCGGTCACCCGTGACTTAATAAACGAGTTGCATTCAATTCTGAAAATTTTTCAGTTAACGTGACGTCACATGTGGATGCTCAGATCCATTAAAAAATGTATTAGAGTCAATGGGACGAGTCAAGCCGAACTGTTTGTTGAAGTTCCTGCCAGTGCTCATTTTTGCACCACCATTAGAAAGCTGGCGCCGAAGCGGTTAAAAATATTTCCTCAGTATACTCCAAAACCGGAGAGAAAGTGCTATTCCAAAACTCAATACAAAAGTCTATGGGGATAGAAAAAACCACGGTTTCCCGCTCAAAACGCGCCTGCTATTAATCACGCGGTACGGCTCAATTGATCACCACGCTGACTGTCTTCATTAAGTATCTGCGTGTAAAACACGTGAATATAGTTGAAAACAGACGAGATGATCTGTAAAGCGCCCGAAAAACTCAATAAACTGCTCTAACGACTTGTATTCACATGACTAAATTGCTTCCAGTTGAGTTAAGTACTAAATGCATTCCTCATTCACCACGCTTGAGGTCGTGCCAATTCAACTTGGACGTACTATTATTAAATACATTTAGCTCATATTATGCTAACATAGGAAGGTATTTTGTATCTCCCATCAAGCAAGGAGAAAGGGCAGATCCTGTGTCTAGAAGAAGTGTGGATAAGTTTATCAGGGATCACAGCTCTACACCAGTTCCTTGTTCTTCTAGGTCAGTTAGAAACACTGGGATCATCAACTTCTACTGAGGAAGCACCTCAGAGCCCATCACAAGAATCTTGCATTCTTCTTATAGCTCACATTGAGCTTCTTGAAGGTAAAATAAAGAAGTTGAGAGAAACACCAAAAGAAAAGGTCTCATTTTTGCATTGAAGAAATTCAGCATGATGACAAGATGGTATCTATACAGGATTTGTTTCATATAACATTGTTAGTGCTTTTTTTAATTTCTTGGACCAGTAGTGCATCAGCTTAACTATTGGTGGTTGAAAGAGAGGATTGATTTACAGAGACGAGGGTTATTTAAGCTTGATCCAAATAACCATTTTCTTTTTAATGCTTGTCTGATTAAAGCTGAATGCCAAAGTTAAAGATTTAGTACAGGTTTGGAATATCACCATCGCAAGTTTCTCATTATACTATAATGGTGTACAAATATTGAGTGAGCCTGACTAGTTAGGTAACATAAAACTAAAGTATTGTTACTACATAATTTATATTTCAGTTTAGTTCATGCAAAGCAGTGTTATGACCATTAATTTTAGCAAACAAATACAAAATTACTGTCTTGCCTGAGTAATGGTAACTTCTGTAGCTAGTATCTATCTTGGCCATTCTGACTACCTCAATTACCAGTAACTCTTGAACAAGCTCTCAGCTACAAACACGAAATAGGTCAGTGTTATTTTTGTAATTTTAGCAAAAAAATATGGAATTACTATTTACTTTTTTTTTTTTTCAGAACCAATAGCTTCAACGTACCATGTCTTTTATGTGAATTCTACAACTGTAAATACTTTACCAAAACAGAAGTGTCAACTATTGAGTTATGCCATAATGAAAAAAACCAATTTTACATCTTTTACTGCAGTTCCCTCAGTGTTATCAGTTATTACTACAATACTCATCATTGCAGTAGTCACTATGGCAAAAATAATTGTGATATAAGTAATAAATGAGTCTCCAAATAATACAAAAGAAGAATCATTTCACATGACAAAGTTTAGAGTTATTAAATTCATTCAATTAACAAATGACTTCAAGTACTACAATGTTCTTCTATCAGTAAGGCATAAATTTACTATCATTGTACATGAGTATTTTCGAATTTTGATTCACTTTAGTATTATGTGTCATATTACACTAAGAAAGCAATCATTGACACTATAATGTTAGGAATACTGTGGTAAATTTTGGGACAGGAAAAAAATTATTTCTTTGATGTAGCTGTTTCTTTGATTAAACAAAGAAAGTTGAGTCACAGGGCAATTATCATGCACACATACATAAATTCTCTTGCAACCTGCTAGAGGTTATGCGCACCTGGCAGAGCCAGTATGCATTTGCACTAAGCAGGCACAATGAGTCGTGCAAGCAAAGTTTCTGGAGCCGGGCTAGGAACTCACAGGAGAACAGGCCTTTCTTCACAGCAAGTGGTGTTGGCACCAGAAGGCTCACCTGGACCCTTGCTGTTTTATGAGAAAAGGTCTTGAATTCGCACCCCTGCAATTCCCCAAAATCATAGCTCGGTGAACTGGTTGGGCTGGTGGGAGGCAGATGGAAAACTAAATGGAAAATTGCCAGACACTGGGGCTTGAACTCTGGGACCTCAGACCGGACACAACCACTATAACACACAGCCACCATGCACATACATGCACACACATCAATATAAGGTAAAGTTATCTCATACAGTTATTAGCTATTATGATTCCAAGATTCAACTATGTAGTTGTGCAGAAGTGATTAGTGATGAACAAATTGAAACATGTGTCATATATGGATGTTTTTTGTGCAGATAGACTGATTTGTTTGTTTTCAGTGTATTCATTTGCTATGCAAATAGTCAGTCTCAATTCTTTTTTCTCTATATATCTTCTTTATTTGCTTTTTTTTTTGCTTTCTATCACGTGTAAAAATACAAATATTTTACACAAGTAATGGAGTCAGAAGCATATGTTGTCACAGCACCCACTCTGCATATACACACATACATACATGCACACAAAACACACACACTCACTCATATGTACATATGTTGCTGGGGACATACAGGACTGATGAGTGCACCAAGTTCAGAATTGCTTGAGTGTAGTTGTAAATGGTTGGGTAAATGATTAATACTAGTTCATATTTTAGTAAAAGTACAGGAATGCATCCTATCTATATGCTAGATAGTGACACTTAAAGGTTTTATTACGCTACCACATAGTTGCCAAGTTTATGAAACTAATTTTAGGTACAGGTAAAACCACACCCATCTTAGTGAGCCACACCCAAAATCACACCCATTTTAGTAAGCCACATTTAAACCATGCCCATTATCAATAGACCACATTCCTTTCAGTTCCAATTTCAAAATATATTTTTTATTGGTAGTGAGTACTTTGTGTGTAGCTTTTTTTACAGTTAGTAAGCAGTTGATCATTAAACAGTTAAACTGGAAAAGCGTTAAGGGTGCCCTGCCACCAGAAACCGAGGCGCTTAACCGCAAATTGACTGTTTTTGCTATGTCTTTATATTTCTTTTTCTGTGTACTGTGGGCTTACTTTGTTGTTACAGATGGAATGAGCACCAACAGAGGACTCCAGCAAGCCAAATATGAAGAATGAAGACCCGTCTGGGACCGGGATACAGCTCTGCACACCGCTACTATTTGGTGTTATTTCGAAGCGGCTGAAGGAGCTAGCGTGCTCTTTTTTTTCCCAGAGGTAGCTAGCGGGCTTCTTCGCAACATTACAGAGCCAGATTTCTAATAAATATCTATATTCTTTTTTTGTAAATAGTAAAATTTTCGTGCCGTTATACTCCTGGTTATTCTAAAAAAATCTCTCTGTAACTTTATTCTAAGGGGGGTATGCTGCTTGTGCGCAAAATTTGGATTCAATTCAACAATTCCACGAAATATCGATTTATATTTTCAAGTTGACTACTGATTCGCTATTTTACCCCGCCCCCATAACGTTGAGCTCCGCGAACGCGCAATGTATTGGTAAGACAGCATAATCAATTGACTAGTGGTAGCTCTTAAAAGAGCCCATTTGTAAACAAAAATAAGAAATACAATAATGAGCCGTGAGATTGCCGTTGTAACTTTGGAAAAGGTTAGTCCGGAGCAGAAGTGACGGCGTATTTCCAATGTTGCTTGGCGTATTTCCAATGTTGCTTGGAGTTGGTTGCTCATTAGTGAGAGCGGAGTAGTTCTGCACAAATTTCAGACTTGTAGGTGATAGGGCTGAAGAATATAGTGGTAGCAATCCCGACAGAAAGAACTGAAGTGATGATGACGGAGTCTATACCAGCCAAGTCTGAATACAATGTTGGTGGAATAGTAGGAGCTGGTACCAGTCAGGATGGAGTTGGTCACCGTTGAGACAGAGTTTTGAGCTGCTCTAATGGCTGTAGAGCCTCATTCCGTACCCTGAAAGTATAATAGAAGGATGTTATTTGAGGTGACTGTTTCAGACTAGTACACAACAGTTATACATTTATAGCTCGGGACCCGTTTGTCCTCCTGCTTCGCGGTAACCTGTAGATTTTTTTGGCGCCAAAGTTAATTGATCCGCGTAGAAATTCAGAGCTGGCCACGCGACGCGTGTACAACAATAGGCTAAGTAGTAATTCCGGTGCAACAATAGGCTAAGTAGTAATTCCGGTGCGGTACGTTGCAGATCTGATAATTCCGGTACTGTACCGGATGTTCCGGTACACTTGGCAACTATGCTACCATTCTATTTATAAACTAGATAGAAACTTTCTCACTTAAACGGGTCTGACACTTATCCCCACCTTTCCTTTCTTCAGCTCTTTTCTACCTCTCCTGCTTCTGAATCTTTGTCCTATTATCACGATAGTGGACTTTCGCCTTCCTTTCGAAACCTACCCCGCCTCCCTCGTCAACAGTTGCACCCACTTCTCAGTCACTTTCCCATCGTCATTGCATTAATGCAATGACGATGCTTTACCAAATATTTCAAACTACTGAATTATTCATGAATACGCACACCGTCTGTTGTCGTCGTCGTTACCGACAAACAAGCGTATTATTATTGGCGAGCGAGCGTAGCGAGCGAGACACTTACAGGGGTAACACAATCGAAAATCGGGATGTTAGTTTATTCAGCGAGCGAGCGAAGCTGACTCTCAGTCGTGTTCAATTGAGATTTCAGATATATATATATAATTGGCGAGCGAGCGTAGCGAGCGAGACACTTACAGGGGTAACACAATCGAAAATCGGGAATGTTTGTTTATTTATTTATTGGCGAGCGAGCGTAGCGAGCGAGACAGTATTAGGGGTGGATAATGCAAAATCGGGTATATGTTATATATATGTATGTATGTATGGATGGTACGTATGCCATTTAAACGCGCGCGCAGGGAACGCTTTTCCAAAAAAAACACGGCTTTTTAGGCTTGACCCCAGTTTATTCTGAAACTACAGCATTAAGCAAGCCTTACTTTATACTTAAGCTCCAAAGTGTGAGAAAATTCTGGCGAAAACGCTTGCTTTTCAAGAAACGAAAAGTTGATTTAACCGGTTACTATGGCATTGACGACCCATTTCCAGACCTAATCAAAACTTCGCCGTTTTAGGGGATACGGAGTGCCGCTTGTTGGTTGTCAAGAGTCATTGGTAGTCAGAATGCCGTAGTATTAATGCTAATAAACCGACTACTACTCGAGGGAAGCTGAGGTAAGTACCTAATTCCATATTTGTTAGCTAAATATGCAAAAATAGCTCTAGCCTTTCTTTTTTATAGCTAAGAGCTGTCAACAGTGACTGGTAAATTAAAATAGTCAGAATGGTACTACAAAAGTTACCACTGCTCAAGAAAATGTAGTAAGAAAGTAATTTTTGTATTTGTGTGCTAAAATTGATTGTCTTTTGTTTTTGTAGGTGAGAGCTTGTTGTCAAAAATTAAAGGTAATTCAGATGGTCAAAGTAACTTCAATTTGATACTACAGAAGTTATCAATACTCAAGAATGAGGCAAGTAGTAATTCCATATTTGTTGGCTAAAATTGAAAATAATAACACTGGTTTATTTTTTATCGTAGCTGAGAGCTTGTTCAAGAGTTACTGGTGATTGAGATTATCAGAAAGGCATATGTTTGATACTACAAAAGTTACCATTAATCAGGTAAGAGAGTGATTTTGTCTTTGTTTGCTGAAATCAAATGTCATAACTGCTATTATAGTGTTTGCATGAAGTAAGCTAAAAAATAGTAACATTTTTATGTTACCTAACTATCAGGCTCGCTCGCCATTTGTGCTCAAGCACACCACTAGTTTATTTATATATATGGACGTTCGTATGTCATTTTGTACTTTGACCCTCGCGTTTTTGTGTTAGTTATGTGGTCGACCCCGTCCCAAATTGCACTAAACAGAATCCTCTGGTTTATCGATCAGTACCCGTATCACCCTAGAAATTGAATTGTTTACCGTTTGAATTCTTTTGCGGGTGCAGTTTTTTTCTATTCGAGTTAGTGGCGGTGGTAAATCAATGCGCTCTTTGTCATGGTTATAAGCCGTGCGCAACAGTATTTACTTGAAAATACATTGAAAATACATTGTCCACTAGACTACCGCGAAGGTAAGTCTGTGTAGGTGCATGTCCAGTTGTGTCAAAACATTGTGTGTTACAACCACTACTTAGCTAAAGAATATCACAAAGAAAACGTTTAAATAACGTGTATTGTTTTGTTGTTGTTTTTTTCCTTCAATTCAAGCAGTTGCAGAGAGTTGTTACTATGGCACTGAAATCCCTTTACGCTAAATAAAAAAACTGGACTTTATCAGTAGCTTCAGTGTTAGAAGTTAAAATCATTCATATAAAAATAGTATAGTCTTTAGGCTCGCTCGCCATTGAAATCAAATGTCATAACTGCTATTATAGTGTTTGCATGAAGTAAGCTAAAACATAGTAACATTTTATGTTACCTAACCATCAGGCTCGCTCGCCATTTGTGCTCAAGCACACCACTAGTTTATTTATTGGCGAGCGAGCGTAGCCAGCGAGACAGTATTAGGGGTGGATAATGCAAAATCGGGTATATGTTATTGGCGAGCGTAGCGAGCGAGACACTTACAGGGGTAACACAATCGAAAATCGGGGATGTTTATTTATTCAGCGAAGCGAGCGAAGCGAGCGGAGCTGACTCTCTAATGAGTTCGCGATATATATATATATTTAGGTCTAGAAATTGTTTTTGTTCTTGCGTGGGTGTACGTGTGTACCCTTTCTCCTACGCGCTTGCGCGGGCCGAGTAACCTTCTTAGCAACATTTTGTTTTGTTTACCCGCCGTACGAAGTAGCGATGCCCAGTAGACAAAACGTTAGAAACGCTCGGTCAAGAGCTTTGAGGGCGTTAGAAACTCCAGATGAAAAATAAGTAAGGAGAGAGATAAGAAATGAAAAGACAGGGCAAGGAGGAGGAGAGCTAAAACAAACAGAAACAGGTAGCAAAGTAAAGAATCTTTCTTTTTGAAAAGCCATTAAATGTTCCTAATTTATTTATTAGACTATTCCTGAGGATTACTGTACCAATCAACTTTATACAGCTGTAGACTCAACTACTCTTGAAGACACTGAAAATGCAGCCACACCATCTGAACAAGAAGCTAATATCCCCACTACTTTTTGTACTGCAAGAGGAAGGAAAAGGCATCTATCAGAGGACATCCATTCTCATATACACCCAAAGCAGCAAAAAAAGTTGCAGAAAATATAACTCAAACAATTTCGATACCGCAAAGCCTTTCAGCTTATCAGCAACGAATGCAAGAGATAAATATAAAATAAAATATATACTTCAATAAGTAAATACGAGACATATTTTCGTTTAGGAAACCATTATGCAGAAAGCAACGTCTACAACTAATGTCACAAAAACAGCAAGTCACACATTTGTTTGAAAGTGATAGTGAAAGAGATCACAGGCTCCACTGTTTGTCCACTAACCAACTGTTGAGAACAGCAAATGAATCTTCATTACAAATTTAGGAAACCATTATGCAGAGAGCAACGTCTACAACTAATGTCACAAAAACAGTAAGTCACACATTTGTTTGAAAGTGATAGTGAAAGAGATCACAGGCTCCACTGTTTGTTCACTAACCAACTGTTGAGAACAGCAAATGAATCTTCATTACAAAATTCCTCTAGATTAGAGCAGTTGTCAACTAACCAACAGCAGAAATTAGCTGATGAAACACCACTTCAACGGGAGACTAGATTGGCTCAAGTTAGGGGGAACAGGTCAAGACAACATCCCCAGGTTTCATTGCACCATATTATTCCAGCATTTGATGATCCTCAAGTTCACACAGCAATGCGTAATTTTCATGCTAAAATCTCATCGATTACTATCCCAGTCTGCATAACGTGTATGGAGAAGTTTCCAGGCACCAAAATGAAATTTAAGTCAATTGGAATGTTGTCGATGTAGCCGGGATAAACATATCCCTAAGCTCTATTCAGCTCAAAATAACATGCATCCTGGAAACATTCCTTCACAATTGCAGGTTATATTTAATGTAAAACTATAAAAATTAACCTAATTCTATTATCAAACTATGTAGTCTAATATCTACATCCATTTAACATACTCTGCTCTCCCACTGAATATGTTATAGTACCCAAACAAACTCTTTTATTTTTTTTTTTTATTAAACCACAAAGTTTACATCAGCTGTAACTGTAATGATGTATGACATTTTTAATTAAATAGCTGTATATTCTGTCTAAAACACCAGTCAATAACTTTGCTGGTAAAATAATTCATTATTCTTATGTTATCACAAATAATATAACATTTAAACTTAATTATATAAAGCAATACTATGTAGCTGATTACGAATTACATTAATAAAATAAATAATAAAATAATTCATTACTCTTGTTTTATCACAAAAAGTATAACATTTAAACTTTATTATACATAGCCTAAATTTTATAACCTTCATCATACAGTGGTATAGAATAGAAGCACCAATGAATCTATATGAAACAACAGACAGACATAACATTAACAACATCAAAATAAATAACTGTATCTATACCTGCAATTACAGGGAACATGCATCGCTCGCTTCGCTA
>WLWD01000334.1_pt1 | contig 25976 bp, 15 predicted proteins | sample 6712731 | NCBI WGS metagenome assembly WLWD01 (sample SAMN12718690, study PRJNA576275) | sponge metagenome | isolation source: marine sponge | host: Mycale hentscheli | place: New Zealand: South Island, Marlborough, Capsize Point | collected 2014-11-01 | reverse complement strand
GTGCACACAGTGGTAATACTAGTATGTGTGTGCACACAGTGGTAATACTAGTATGTGTGTGCACACAGTGGTATTACTAGTATGTGTGTGCACACAGTGGTAATACTAGTAGGTGTGTGTACACAGTGGTATTACTAGTATGTGTGTGCACACAGTGGTAATACTAGTACGTGTACACAGTGGTATTACTAGTATGTGTGTGCACACAGTGGTAATACTAGTACGTGTACACAGTGGTAATACTAGTGCGTGCACACAGTGGTATTACTAGTATGTGTGTGCACACAGTGGTAATACTAGTACGTGTACACAGTGGTAATACTAGTGTGAGCACACATTGGTAATACTAGTGCGTGCACACAGTGGTATTACTAGTGTGTGTGTGCACACAGTGGTAATACTAGTGTGTGCACACAGTGGTAATACTAGTGCGTGCACACAGTGGTATTACTAGTGCGTGCACAGTGGTATTACTAGTGTGTGCACACAGTGGTAATACTAGTGCGTGTACACAGTGGTAATACTAGTGTGTGCACACATTGGTAATACTAGTGCGTGCACACAGTGGTATTACTAGTACGTGTGAGCACACATTGGTAATACTAGTGTGTGTGTGCACACAGTGGTAATACTATAGTATGTCCAAGTTGAGTTGGCCGCAAGAAAAACTTGAATAACTTCAGAACGGAAGCAGCTACGCATCCGGGGTTTGCACCATTGGAAAGCTCGCGCCGAAGCGGTTAAAAATATTCCCTCAGTAAACTCCAAAACCGGAGAGAAAGTGCTATTCCAAAACTCAATACAAAAGTCTATGGGAATAGAAAAAACCACAGGTTTCCCGCTCAAAACGCGCCCGCTTTTAGTCACGCGGTATGGCTCAATTTATCACGCGGACTGTCTTCGTTAAGAATTTTGTAAACAATGAGCGGCTTCTTCTCAGATTGCTGTGTTTCTAGCTTTATATCGCGATTAGCTTAGGTTGCGAGTGTGGAAACAGGATAGACGGAGTGTTCTGTTGTTGCAGAGGGTACGGGACCACCTGATAGGATGTTGGTATGATTATTTGTCTACCTGTTCAATAACAAATGCCATATAGCCAATATATTTCAGTGATATAGCTATCATTTAGCTAGCAACTTGTGATACAGCCACACTTACGCTGTTTGCCGTTAAATTGTGTGCTTGTCAAAGCCGTGTTTATGCCAATTCCTTTTCTTCACTATTATAGATGCCGTTTATTGTAAGAATTAGGACCAACTCAGGCAGAACTCCACCTTCAACTCGGATCACAACTATTTTTTGAATGTGTACTACTTAAATTCTATCATTTCATCAATTTTCATATACCTTATTATAAATAAATGAAAGAATTGATAATTTTATTTAACATGAAAGTCTAGTAACTTTAGCTACAAGTTTACAGTGCTGTACTGCTGAATCCTGTGAACATCAGAATATTTGTTGGGACACAGTAGGTAGAATCCACTGATTTTAATCGTGTCTCTTTAGAAGAACTCCCACCAGTTTGCGTTTTCCATCTGCTGTACATTATCTGCGCATAAGAAACATAAATATCATTGAAAACAGACGAGATGAGCTGTACAGCGCCCGAAAAACTCCATTAACTTCACTAAATTTCTTTCTTTCAATAGTTACAGTATTAATGCGCACCTGCGCTACCGCCCCTTTTTCACGTGCAACGTTGACGTTTGCGCGCTTAATTGACTTGGATTCACATGACTAAATTGCTTCCGGTAAAGTACTAAATGCATTCCTCAATTACCGCGCTTGCGGTCGTGCCAACTCAACTTGGACATACTATAGTACGTGTACACAGTGGTATTACTAGTGCGTGCACACAGTGGTATTACTAGTGCGTGCACACAGTGGTATTACTAGTGTGTGCACACAGTGGTAATACTAGTACGTGTACACAGTGGTAATACTAGTGCGTGCACACAGTGGTATTACTAGTGCGTGCACACAGTGGTATTACTAGTGCGTGCACACAGTGGTAATACTAGTGCGTGCACACAGTGGTAATACTAGTGCGTGCACACAGTGGTAATACTAGTGCGTGCACACAGTGGTAATACTAGTGCGTGCACACAGTGGTAATACTAGTGCGTGCACACAGTGGTATTACTAGTACGTGCACACAGTGGTAATACTAGTGCGTGCACACAGTGGTAATACTAGTGCGTGCACACAGTGGTAATACTAGTGCGTGCACACAGTGGTAATACTAGTGCGTGCACACAGTGGTAATACTAGTGCGTGCACACAGTGGTATTACTAGTACGTGTGAGCACACATTGGTAATACTAGTGTGTGTGTGCACACAGTGGTAATACTAGTACGTGTACACAGTGGTATTACTAGTGCGTGCACACAGTGGTATTACTAGTGCGTGCACACAGTGGTATTACTAGTGCGTGTACACAGTGGTATTACTAGTACGTGTGAGCACACATTGGTAATACTAGTGTGTGTGTGTACACACAGTGGTAATACTAGTACGTGTACACAGTGGTATTACTAGTACGTGTGAGCACACATTGGTAATACTAGTGTGTGTGTGTGCACACAGTGGTAATACTAGTGCGTGTACAGTGGTATTGCTAGTGAGTGTGTTTACGCACTAGAAATACAAGTTTGTGCGTGCACACACTAGAATACCAGAACGCACTAGAAATACCAGTACGTGTGTGAACGCACTAGAAATACCAGTATGTGCATGCACAGATTAGAAATAATAGTATGTGCGTGCATGCACTAGAAATACTTGTAAGTGCATAGGTATACAAACTATAATGAACACTTAAAATTACTGCTTGGATTAACGACAGACTTACTTACCTTTATCTTCTCTTTATAATTCCTACTTCCATGGTACCTCACTAGATAAGCAGGTAGCAGCAGCACCAATATTCTCAAAGCTAAAAGAAAAGGAATAAAAATACAGCGAAAATGGCTACCAGCAACAACCCCGAAATAAGGAAAGACTTCCTACTCTTTCTAAAAGCTGTTTCAGTAACAAGATAGCCTATCACTACCAACATAGAACTACAGACAGCACTCATCTTTGCACAGTAGACAAGAAGACTACTTTTGTTTGTGCTCTGCGGATTACGCGCGGTAATAAGCAATAGTATATGGGTAGCGGTAGAATACGGAATTAACGCGGGCACGCCCATAGCAACGCCTTTGGGGCTTCAAATCTTCAATGGATCTTTGATGCTTGCAGAATGAAGCAGTTCTGTGTATTATCTCAGAAACGGTTCACAACACATACACACAAGCTCAAAGTGCTAATTATATGCTATACTAATGCAAAAATCATAACGTTTTGAATTTATTTTGTGCACTTGCTATAATTTATATACAGGCTTTTTAAAACAAAATAACAACAAAAAAATCTAAAAATACCTCCTCACTGCATTAGGACTTATTGCAACTCATATGACCACTCTCGAGGAGCCCACGGCGTTATCCCAGATTTGGTAATGGTCATCAAATTTATAAAACGTGACTGTCACCTTCCAATTGCAGCACTGCACACATTGACATAGGAAGCCAATGTGTTAGGCTAAAATTTCCCATCATTGTCACATCAATCACAAAACATAACACAAAGTGTAATGTTACGCGTGTGCCTAGGTAACTAAAAAGGAGAGGATCAGTGCATTTGTTTGAAGTGCACACAATGCAGACTAAACTGCCAGCAATATTGTTTTCCTCTATTCAAACATAGAGTTGGCGAATAAGAGGACATCATGTCTAATAAAATCTTCTTCTAATCAGCAGCCAGTATAGAATAGTCCATTCATGTACCATTAAAAACAAATCGGTGCATAAACTTGTGTGTGTGTGCGTGGATAATTTGTGTATCCATATACAAGATGTCAATGAATTACTCGTAATAACTACAGTCCAATTTTTTCCAAGTTGCACCCTATATATTTCAGGTTGTCTAAGTGTGCATTAAATGGAAATATGAATTAGTCACTTGAGTACGTACTTATATAAAATTACCTTGAAGATGATTTAAAAAAGCCTATTTCTTATTAGTGCAGTTGAAAAGTTATTCAGGAGTTCCTCACCTCTTGTATTGAAGTCCAAGAGTAGCTTAGCACACTCTTCACGGAGGAACACTGAGTCTATAATGACACTCTTGGACATGTGTTGACCCAGTGGAGTTAGCTTTCACCTTCCACTTCACAATCCTACATACAAAGTGTCACAAATAACACTAGTTTAACATACTGTACAGTTCACAGTCAGCTGGCAGTTGGTGTTTGTGCTCTGCACTGTTACATTGTATCTTACTAAAAAGCGGGTGGAATCAAAAGTAAAGGCGGTGAAGTTATAAAAAAAGGTGAAGTATAAAAAGAAGGAAAAAGTTTCACAAAGACTGAGTCCACAATCATGATAGAAGGACAGAAAGATTCAGAAGCAGGAGAGGTATACAAAGGAGGAGAAAGGACTCCATGACTCAAGAAGAATGAGCTGAAAAAAAAAGAAAGGTGGAGGATACACAATTGAGATAGTTCAAGAAAAAACAGAGCAGGAGATTGAAACTGATGTAACCTTCACCAACTGTAGAGAATGATAATCATGAATAAAAATAACTTGCGCTACTGCATTCTTACTTCGTAACACATAAATACACTAGATATTTTGTAGCCGGGATACTTTAGTAGTGCATAAATAGTTGTTCAAAATTTACACCTTCGTCAGGATATGCTATAGACAGTGTTGAACAAGTCATTCCCATAAAATTATGGGTGAATCAGTAAGGTTGGAGGCACTGCTCTAAGGACACTACACCTCTGTTAAATTCACTTCACTAGTGTTTACCTGTCCCAAACTCCTTCCAGTGACGAACTCCATTACTGATGCCAAATCCGTCCCCCCTCCTCCCCCCCCCATGTCCAGACAGAGGGAGTACAATTGAGGTAAATTGATAGGCCAACCAGAATGACAGCAGGACACCAATTACTGTTGAGATATATTTAATTTCAAAAGAAAAATGACTTATAGTGTTCTTTAAATAAAGCACTAGCAAGTACAATACAGTTATGGTGTAACAATGAAGACCACAGAAACTTGCTTCAGTAGCTATGGACTTATTAGAAACTGCAAAAAAAAAAAAAGAGAGAGACAGGTACTAACATATATGCCCTATGCTACCTGACAGCAATATAGTAAATTACAGCTTCCACTCACCTGGATAAAAATCTATGAAGTCCAGCCGTCAGAGAGGAAGAGGAGGTCCACAGGTAGGAGGACTAACACTTCTAGTAGTATAGTCGCGGGAATATTTAAGGGCAATCCTTTACCATCTCTGATCTGGTGTTTTTTAAAATTAACCCTTTACCAAATTCGAGATGCGAACCAGAGCACTATCGTCCTTTTACCTCAGTAATCAGGAGTGTTAGAAGAGAGGTGGTGGTAAAGGGTATCAACACAATTTGCGTGCCGTACACGCGGTGGTGGGCACAGTGAAGATTAGGGTACTTTCTGCCTTGTGTGATCTTGCTAGACTGCCTTACAGGCTGCTATAGCAAGTAGAGAGCGCGGTGGTGTTCAATTTTATTGAGTAAGTATAAAAGTGCTAATTAGTGATATCTAGGTGATGCTATAAGGATCTGTGATGTGTAGGATTGTAATTTGTTCAAGTCATTGATCACCAATACTAGTGTTTGAAGTATTACCATTGAGTTCATTACCTTGTTTCTTTGTTAATGCAGGAGTGAACTAAAGAGGTTGCAGAGATGAACTTGAGATATTGCAGAGATGGAGCCAACGTTCAGGAACTGTTGTCTGATGCATCATTTTTTTCATTTATTTGTACATGGTCATAATTATTTCTTTATACTCTGGTAACAATGGATAAATTTTGAAGGTACAGGATTTGTGTAGAACAGGTTGCACAAAAAGTGCAGTTTAAGTTCAGGATTGCTGCAGGAAAGGTGTGTGAAGAATAGTTGCTTTGTGTAGGAAAGGTGCATAAAAAGTGCAGTTTTTTAGTACAGGAAATTTAAAGGAAAGTGCAGTTTTTGAGTACAGGAAATCTAAAGGAAAGCTGCACATTTTCGCACAGACAGCTACCTAGAATGTACAGGAATAGTTCAGTTTTTATTCAGGAAATATGAAGGAAATGTGATATGATATATGCAGTACAAACCATATGGCAAGTAAAGGAAATAGTGCAGTTTATGTCAAGGATATGTTCAGGAAATAGTGAAGGAAAGTACGCCCTATACAGTACCAGAAATGGTTACCACCAGCTCATCTGTCCTGAAGTTGGAAATGTGAAGGACATGTGATCTGTGAGAAAGCTATACTTAACCTTTCCTATAGCAGGAAATTCCACTTTTCTTCCAGTGCTCATAGTTTGTACCGCATGTGGTACTTGGTGTACCACCTTTGTAAAATAGTGTGTTTAATGCATAATCACTAATAATGCTTGTATCAGACGGGATACAACACGTACCACAAGGAGTTTCTAGGGGGCTAGAGCTAGGGCTAGGGCTAAAGACTTACATGTGTACTGTTTGTACAATTTCAAGTTTTTTCTATTGTTACTTGTAGTGAATATCATACACAAGTGTTGCAAGCTAGTTGTCGTGTACCACTGTAGGTACATTCGGCAATATCTTCTAACTCACAGTTTGTACCGCATGTGGTACTTTGTGTACCACCAATGTGAAATAGTGTGTTTAATGCATAATCACTTATAATGCTTGTATCAGATGGGATACATCACGTACCAAAAGGTAGAGCTAGGGCTAGGGCTAAAGACTTACATGTGTACCGTTTGTACAATTTCAAGTTTTATTTGTAGTCAATATCATACACAAGTGTTACAAGCTAGTTCTCGTGTACCATAGGTACATTCGGCATTATCTTCTAACTCATAGTTTGTACCACATGTGGTACTTGGTGTACCACTTATGTAAAGTAGTGTGTTTGATGCATAATCACTTATAATGCTTGTATCAGATGGGATACATCACGTACAACAAGGTGGTCCTATGGGACTAGAGCTAGGGCTAGGGATAAAGACTTACATGTGTACTGTTTGTACAATTTCAAATTTTTATTGTTATTTGTAGTCAATATCATACACAAGTGTTGCAAGCTAGTTACTCGTGTACCACTCTAGGTACATTCGGCATTATCTTCTAACTCATAGTTTGTACCGCATGTGGTACATGGTGTACCACCTATGTAAAGTAGTGTGTCTGATGCATAATCACTAATAATGCTGGTATCAGATGGGATACATCATTATCTTTTAACTCATAGTTTGTACCACATGTGGTACTTGGTGTACCACTTATGTGAAGTAGTGTGTTTTATAAATAAGCACTTATTATACATGTATCAGATGTGGTACATCACGTACCAATAGGTGGTATGCCACAGAACAAAATTGCTTATTTTTAAAAAGCATTCCATTAACTGTAAAACTTGCACCACATGTAACACTAGTTTTTCAATTCTTGATTGCATGTTTTGAATTGTACTGCATGTACCATATTTTGTTTATAAGTTAAATGAAACAGTGTATATAGCAACAGTTTATCTGTGCTATTCTAGTCTCATACAACAAGTGGTACAAGTGGTACAGTATGTTATACGGCACACAAATTAAGTTATAAGCTAGTTCTCGTGTACCACTCCTGGTACATCCTGCATTATCTTCTAACTCATAGTTTGTACCGCATGTGGTACTTGATGTACCACCTATGTAAAGTAGTGTCTTTAATGCATAATCACTAATTAAGCATGTATCAATGTGTTACATCACGTACCACAAAATGGTATGCCTCAGAACAAAATTGTTTATTTTGAGAAAGCAATATTCCATCAACTGTAAATCTTGCACCACATGTAACACTAGTTTTTCAATACCTGATTACACGTTTTGAAATGTACTGCATGTACCATATTGTCTTTATAAGTTAAATGAAACAGTGTACATAACAACAGTTTATCCGTGCTTTTATATTATCATACAACAAGTGGTACAAGTGGTACAATATGTTATACGGCACACAAATTAAGTTATACCGTGTAGTATTTAAAACAAAACTACTTCAACTTGTATTTAATTTTGACAGTATAATAGGTGGTACGATTGGTAAATTCTGTAGTGCCGGTGTTACCTAGGGGGCTAGAGCTAGGGCTAAAGACTGCATTATCTTCTAACTCACAGTTTGTACCGCATGTGGTACTTGATGTACCACCTATGTGAAGTAGTGTGTTTAATGCATAATCACTTATTAAGCCTGTATCAAATGTGTTACATCGCGTACCACAAGGTGGTATGCCACAGAACAAAATTGCCTATTTTGAAAAAGCAATATTCCATTAATTGTAAAACTTGCACCACATGTAACACTAGTTTTACAATTCTTGATTGCTCGTTTTGAAATGTACTGCATTTACCATATTTTGTTTACAAGATAAATGAAAAAGTATATATAGCAACACTTTATACGTGCTATTCTAGTCTCATACAACAAGTGGTACAAGTGGTACAATATGTTACACGGCACAAGAATTAAGTTATAAGGTAATTTTGATGGCATAATAGGTGGTACGATTTGTAAATTCTGTAGTGCTGGTGTTACCTAGAGCTAGGGCTAGGGCTAAAGACTTACATGTGTACCGTTTGTACAATTTCAAGTATTTTATTGTTAGTTTTAGTCAATATCATACTACAAGTGTTGCAAGATTGTTCTCGTGTACCAATCTAGGTACATCCTGCATTATCTTCTAACTCATACTTTGTACCGCATGTGGTATTTGGTGTACCACCTATGCGAAGTAGTGTGTTTAATGCATAATCACTTGTAATGCATGCATCGGACGGGATATATCACGTACCACAAGGTGGTCCTAGATAGCTAGGGCTAGGGCTAAAGACTTACATGTGTACTGTTTGTACAATTTCAACTTGTTTATTGTTATTTGTAGTCAATATCGTACCACAAGTGTTGCAAGCTAGTTCTCGTGTACCACTCTAGGTACATCCTGCATTATCTTCTAACTCATAGTTTGTACCACCTATGTGAAGTAGTGTGTTTAATGCATAATCACTTATAATGTATGTATCAGACGGGATACATCACGTACCACAAGGTGGTCCTAGAGCTAGGGCTAAAGACTTACATGTGTACCGTTTGTACAATAAGTTTTTTATTGTTATTTATAGTCAATATCATACTACAAGTGTTGCAAGCTAGTTCTCGTGTACCACTCTAGGTACATCCTGCATTATCTTCTAACTCACAGTTTATACCGCATGTGGTACTTGGTGCATAATCACTTATAATGCATGTATCAGACGGGGCAAAGTGTCTCGCGAGGCCATACCCAGTGTACAATCGGTACACACGTAAGTCTTTGTGATGCATAATCACTTATTAAGCATGTATCAAATGAGTTACATCACGTACCACAAGGTGGTATGCCACAGAACAAAATTGCCTATTTTTAAAAAGCAATATTCCATCAACTGTAAAACTTGCACCACATTTAACACTAGTTTTTCAATACCTGATTGCAAGTTTGGAAATGTACTGCATGTACCATATTGTTTTTATAAAGTTAAATGAAAAAGTATGTATAGTAACAGTTTATCCGTGCTAATCTAGTCTCATACAACGAGTGGTACAAGTGGTACAATATGTTATACGGCACACAAATTAAGTTATACCATGTAGTACTTAAAACAAAACAACTTATACTTGTATATACTTGTGTAATTTTGATAGTATAATAGGTGGTACGATTGGTAAATTCTGTAGTGCTGGTGTTACCTAGGGGCTAGAGCTAGGGCTAGGGCTAAAGACTTACATGTGTACTGTTTGTACAATTTCAAGTTTTTTTATGTTATTTGTAGTCAATATCATACTACAAGTGTTGCAAGCTAGTTCTCGTGTACCACGCTGATATTGATTATATATAACAATAAAAAACTTGAAATTGTACAAACGGTACACATGTAAGTCTTTAGCCAATCGTACCACCTATTATACTATCAAAAATACATTATAACTTAATTCTTGTACCGTGTAACATATTGTACCACTTGTACCACTTGTTGTATGAGACTAGAATAGCACGGATAACATGTTGGTATATATACTTTTTCATTTATCCTGTATACAAAATATGGTACGTGCAGTATATTTCAAAACAAAGCAATCAAGAATTGAAAAACTAGTGTTACATGTGGTGCAAGTTTTACAGTTGATGGAATATTGCTTTTTCAAAATAGGCAATTTTGTTCTGTGGCATACCACCGTGGTACGTGATGTAACTCATTTGATACATGCTTAATAAGTGATTATGCATCACACACTACTTCACATAGGTGGTACACCAAGTACCACATGCGGTACAAACTATGAGTTAGAAGATAATGCAGGATGTACCTCCCGTTCTTTCCCCATAGAAAATACATTAGCCGAAAAACAAACGCACTTGTTTTACGGAAAGAAAAGCTGCCACGCCCACCCCAATTGGTGGCCACATCCATCTCATGTGCTTTGTATCACCAACATGATATGGTTTCTGGGTAACCACTCCCTCCCAATTTAAGTCTCCTCCCGTTCTTTCCCCATAGAAAATACGTTAGCCGACAAACAAACGCACTTGTTTTACGGAAAGGAAAGCTGTCACGCCCACCCCAATTGGTGGCCATGTTCACCTCATGTGCCTTGTATCACCTACACGATATGGTTTCTGGGTAACCACTCCCTCCCAATTTAGGTCTCCTAGAGGAAAATAGTTACACTTCTTGTGACGTAAATTTAAATGTGATAATTTTTCAATTGGGTTGAAAGGTTTAGTCACTTGGACAGCATTTCATTTCTTTTCTTCGAAATTGTCAATTCTGTGTATCCTCACAAAGTGAACGACACCAGTCGTTGTACAAATTTCCGTCATATACACCTAAAGAAACGAGAGATCATACATTGGTATAATATTCATGCTAAACATTTAACATACCTTGAGAGAACATCTGTTGAAGAAATTGATGGGCTTGATCATTCACTTTTATTTGGTGATAATCTATACTAGCATTCGTACTCTGTATGTACGTTATCATTATGGACACTTGCCTAAAGTCAAGTTTTCCGGCAATCCATGATTCTTCATGAAACTCATGCATGGTTGAATTTCCAAATCTACCAGCCTTAAGAGATCTAGACACATCACAAGATCTACCAAAGTCTATCAAGACTGGAGTATGGTCTGTGGGACGAAAACAAATATTTTCAAGTCTCACATCGTTGTGAGCATTGCCCAATTCATGCAACTCTTGTAGTGCTTGTATTGTCCCATTTACAAGTTCAATCAAGATAGCATTAGAAGTAATATCGTGTTTTTTGATAGGTGGTAACATTTCTGGAATTTGAAAAAAAGTTTGCTTAAAAGCCACGAATAAGCCAACAGGATAGACTGATAATGCAGGTCTATTACCATTATTACCTTGAACCGTTAACAACATTTCTTGACTGTTTGACTCAAGACTGTACTTGAAGTACAATTTTTTTTCACTATCATGTATGACAATTGAAAGCCCAGACCTCACTTGAACAGCGTTTTCGCCAAAATATCTTTGAATTAATTGTGGATTAATGGGAATACATAAAAAAGAATTACTGAGCAATGGTACCAAATTCTTTTGATTTCGCCAAGCCTGAACGATGGAGTCTTCAACCTCATCACGTTTTAACGCTTTCCTGGAGAACTCAAATTGAATGACTTCATCAAGAAATGTACCAGTAACTTCTTCAGCATATCCTTCATTAACGGGCATGAAAAAACCCTTGACTTCATCGATAAACATTCCACGTCTTCTTAAATATAGAAGTTGACTCATTAATCCGATCGAAAGTTTGGCCACTGTGCTTTCAACATTGCTACTTGATTCAACCTCTATGAGTACAACTGGAGTCTTTTGTGCCGCCCGAATTATAATATCCACTTTTTGAACACCTCGTGATACTAGTTTGTTATTTGACATATCACCAAGATCTTGGTCACAATCAATCGAAACATTAGAGTCTCGAAAAGCATGATTGCCAGATAGAAAACCCTTGAATTCAGTATGCTTATTTCTTACAGAGGAATAAGAATGTGCTGCTCTTGAAGGGAAGTCGTCAATTCTGTATCTGCGGTACCTTCCAGGTCCAAAATAAGGCACTGTAGGAATAGTTACAATTCCTGGAAGAGGCAGATACGGTGATTTGCTGCTCACTCTTGCATTAGGAAGTTGCCGGACACTTGCTAAAGTTTCCCTCTCGAAAAAACGCCCTTCCCTACCTACAATCTCCTTCAAACTGGCCATAATGTGTGTAGCACTAAGCAAGTTGGGTGTTGGCTAAAATTGACGCACATTACACAACCAAACAATCAATATAATTATATTATTCACTTGATACAGGAGAATATCATGTGCACGTGATAGTTTCTGTATGGCCCCACCCCACGTGGTTGGTAAAAAGTCCCCCGTTTGGTATTCACAATACTGGTACACACTGGGTTGGTATTCACAATACTGGTACAGTCTGGGTTGGTATTCACAATACTGGTACACTCTGGGTTGGTATTCACAATACTGGTAACACTCTGGGTTGGTATTAACAATACTGGTACAGTCTGGGTTGGTATGCACAATACTGGTTAACTCTGGTTGGGATTCACAATACTGGTACAAACTGGGTTGTATTCATAATATGGTACTCTCGGGTGGTATTCACAATACTGTACACTATGGTTGTATTCACAATACTGGTACACACTGGTTGGTATTCACCATACTGTACACCTGGGTTGGTATTCACAATACTGGTACCCTCTGGGTTGGTATTCACAATACTGGTACACTCTGGGTTGGTATTCACAATACTGGTACACTCTGGGTTGGTATTCACAATACTGGTACTCTCTGGGTTGGTATTCACAATACTGGTACACTCTGGGTTGGTATTCACAATACTGGTACACACTGAGTTGGTATTCATAATACTGGTACTCTCTGGGTTGGTATTCATAATACTGATACTCTCTGGGTTGGTATTCACAATACTGGTACACTCTGGGTTGGTATTCACAATACTGGTACAGTCTGGGTTGGTATTCACAATACTGGTACACTCTGGGTTGGTATTCACAATACTGGTACACACTGGGTTGGTATTCATAATACTGGTACTCTCTGGGTTGATATTCACAATACTGGTACACTCTGGGTTGGTATTCACAATACTGGTACACACTGGGTTGGTATTCATAATACTGGTACTCTGTATTCACAATGGTACACACTGGGTTGGTATTCATAATACTGGTACACTCTGGGTTGGTATTCACAATACTGACCAATCTGGGTTAGTATTCACAATACTGGTACACTCGGGGTTGGTATTCACAATACTGGTACAGTCTGGGTTGGTATTCACAGTACTGGTACACTCTGGGTTGGTATTCACAATACTGGTACACACTGGGTTGGTATTCATAATACTGGTACTCTCTGGGTTGGTATTCACAATACTGGTACACTCTGGGTTGGTATTCACAATACTGGTACACACTGGGTTGGTATTCATAATACTGGTACTCTCTGGGTTGGTATTAATACTGGTACACTGTGGGTTGGCATTCACAATACTGGTACAGTCTGGGTTGGTATTCATAATACTGGTACTCTCTGGGTTGGTATTCACAATACTGGTACTCTCTGGGTTGGTATTCACAATACTGGTACTCTCTGGGTTGGTATTCACATACTGATACTCTCTGGGTTGGTATTCACAATACTGGTACACTCTGGGTTGGTATTCACAATACTGGTACAGTCTGGGTTGGTATTCACAATACTGGTACACTCTGGGTTGGTATTCACAATACTGGTACACACTGGGTTGGTATTCACAATACTGGTACAGTCTGGGTTGGTATTCACAATACTGGTACAGTCTGAGTTGGTATTCACAATACTGGTACAGTCTGGGTTGTTATTCACAATACTGGTACTCTCTGGGTTGGTATTCACAATACTGGTACAGTCTGGGTTGGTATTCACAATACTGGTACAGTCTGGGTTGGTATTCACAATACTGGTACTCTCTGGGTTGGTATTCACAATACTGGTACTCTCTGGGGTGGTATTCACAATACTGGTACACTCTGGGTTGGTATTCAAATACTGGTACACTGGTATTCACACTGGTACTGGGTTGGTATTCGCAATACTGGTACAGTCTGGGTTTGTATTCATAATACTGGTACACACTGGGTTTGTATTCATAATACTGGTACACACTGGGTTGGTATTCACAATACTGGTACACACTGGGTTTGTATTCATAATACTGGTACACACTGGGTTGGTATTCGCAATACTGGTACAGTCTGGGTTGGTATTCATAATACTGGTACACACTGGGTTGGTATTCACAATACTGGTACACTCTGGGTTGGTATTCACAATACTGGTACACACTGGGTTGGTATTCACAATACTGGTACAGTCTGGGTTGGTATTCATAATACTGGTACACTCTGGGCTGGTATTCACAATACTGGTACAGTCTGAGTTGGTATTCACAATATTGATACACTCACTATTGGCAGTCATGGTATCAGTACAGTCTGTATCGGCAGTCATACCTGGTCATCTAGTTCAGCATGCAACAACCACTCTTCATTGACTTCAACATTGGCATATAATGGGTTATGTTTCTTCAACCATTTTAATGCATTCAGGACTTTCTCAAGGGGTTACATAATCATACATGTAATGGCCTTTATACGATAGTTTACGTTTCAATTTGAGGGCTACGAGTTCACTCTGAGAGGGGAGTCTGGGAAGTACAGTGCACACATTATCTAGTTTAGATGGTACATTCACAGCCAGGGTTTCATCTAGTGGGGGTGCAGGGGGGGAAACTTCCCCCCCAAAGTCCTCAACTTCCCCCCCAAATTCCTCAACTCCCTCCCCAAAAGAAAATATTCAGATAGATGATGTCATCTTAAAATAATTGTGAGTGGAAAAAATTGTGAGTGTGTGCAAAAGTTTAAATGGCAAGTCTGCGCTTTTTCTGGTTCTTCCAGTGTTCTACTATTGTTTCTAGCTCTCTATAACTTAATTTCTCAGGACCTTCAATGCAAACTTGCATAGCTTGATCAAGAGTTTCTTCACTGAGCCTGCTTCTCAACCTTGTCTTTACAAGCTTCATGTCACTAAAGCTTCTTCCCCCCCAAACCAAAAATCCTAGATGAAACCCTGACAGCTGGACCATGGATACATCTCTGCTTGCCTGATGGTAGAGCCACCATTTTCATGAATGGTAAACGTAATGATATTAGTCTAACTTCTAATAAATTCAGACAGGACAGTTCAGGTGGAATAGTGGGTAATTTCAGACCATTAGCAATGGCTTGTGTTGGCATTTTACCACGAGTTAGTGCTGTATGACAAGTATTACATATCCATTCTTTACCATCATTGGAATAAATAAATTCCGGACTGAATACATCAGACAGTAATTCAGGACTAGCTTTCACATACTTGTGCACATTCAGAGATATAACTGATTTTTTGTACATTAGTCTATGGCAGGATTTGCAAACATAATCTGGACCCTGTTTTGTTTTGGCTATAAATGACTGTATAACATTTGGTAAAGGAATGCCGTGGGATCTTATGCAGACCTGACATTTAGAATTGGCTTGCCTACATCTCTGGGTCTCTTCAGGAGTCTCCTGAGCTCTTTTTTTGGGCATGGCAATGAACATTAGCTTGCTTACGTCTCTGGGTCTCTTCAGGTGTCTCCTGAGCTCTTTTTTGGGCATGGCAATGAACATTAGCTTGCTTACGTCTCTGGGTCTCTTCAGGTGTCTCCTGAGCTCTTTTTTGGGCATGGCAATGAACATTAGCTTGCTTACGTCTCTGGGTCTCTTCAGGTGTCTCCTGAGCTCTTTTTTGGGCATGGCAATGAACATTAGCTTGCTTACGTCTCTGGGTCTCTTCAGGTGTCTCCTGAGCTCTTTTTTGGGCATGGCAATGAACATTAGCTTGCTTACGTCTCTGGGTCTCTTCAGGTGTCTCCTGAGCTTTTTTTTGGGCATGACATTTAACATCAGCTTGCTCACATCTTCGGGTCTTTTCAGATGTTTCCTGGGCTCTTTTTTGGGTATTACATTTAGCATTAGTTTGCTTACATATCTGGGATTCTTCAGGGGTAGCTCGTGCTTTTTTGTGGGCATGATATTCAGAATCAGCTTGCTTACGACTCTGAAACTCAGCAGAAGTTTCCCGGGCTCTTTTAAGGGCATGACATTTAGAATCAGTTAGTCTACGTCTATGGGACTGATCAGAACTTTCTAAACCTCTTTTTCGTGCTTGACACTCAGCCATACTGTTTTTACGACTTTCTGAGGACTTCATAACATTTTCGGGCTTTAGGGCTAACTTTGGCTTGGTAGAAAAACAATGACCACAGGGACATCGGGACTTTCTAACATGGAGGACACTAGCACACTTAGGACACACTTTTTGAAAAGCAGGCATACTCAAAGAACTTACCGTTGATGAATGGAACTGACCTAGGCAAGGGAGACCTCTACTCAGAGAGAAGACGACACAATAATTGTACAGAGAGAACTGGAACGCTACCAACTGCAACACGACATGCGGGCGGAATGATTATATACTCACGCGACCCCGTGTGATTAAGGGGCGTGTCGCCCGCTGTAAACCTACGATCGCACGGCTCTGGAAACAGTCTAATCGCCAACGTACCGGAAGTCCAATGCAAGCTGTACAAAACCATTTGCAACCGCGACTGAAATAATTTACTGTTTTCCGTATACTATGAATAAGTCTGTTTTTTAGTTGCTGCATTTAGCACCCCTTTTAGATACCCATAGATTACTAGGAATCCCAACAAATGATATTCATTGGAAGGCACACGTCGTGGTGAAAATCTGGTTTTGATAGCTTCAACCAAACGGAAGTTATATCTTTAAGTGTACAGGCAATCCACTGTTGTTCTTTTGTGGGCCATTTCCTGGAAATATCTGTTTTGGCCACATCACTGGTAAGATCAGTAGATTAATACCTGTAGTTTACCTTGGTAATATTTACTTTAGTGTCCCATGTTCCACTTTTCCAAAATTATGCTAACATTTCATTCAAAAATATGTAAACAATAATGAGATAATAGCTGAAACAATAAACAACACAATAACTATGATGACATCTAATGACACAATTTCAAATTTTGAAAAATAACAGGCATGTAGTAAAACATAGGCTTGAGTTGATTTCTTCTTCCATCTCTTCCAGCAGCCTTTTTCCTCTCGCGAAGTTGCAGTGTCCGTTCCAAGTGTGCACCTTTCTCCTCCCCCAAGTCGTCTCTCCACCTGATCTCATATCTATATTGTGGTATGGTATGTGTATGGCAATATGGCACAAATTAGCGTACACGATGGTAAATGTGGTCCGTGCCACTTGTGCGGAAAAAAGAGTACAAATTATGTACATCTTGCTTTCAAATCTGATTGCAATGTTGCAGCACTTATTAGAGCAACCAAAACCACTCCTAATGAGGCATGCATATGTCATGCTTGTTACAAACAAGCTTCAAGGAATAAAAACAATCCTAATTTCCACCCACGTTGGGAGGAAAAGCCACCCACCACTAAAGTCCTATGTGGTATACTCACCTGCACCAAGGGTGTCTATAGACACAGCAACATTGCTGGCAGACAGGAAATAGAGGAAATAGTCGGAGAGAAGGTAGTCACAAACACGAGCATGTCAGTAGACAGTGACGGAAGCACACCTCTCTGCCAGGATCACTACTGTCTTGTTCGCACCAGAGTAAAGGCCCCACAACCATGTCAATCTTGCAATTGCTAACCTAAGCAAGTAGAGAAAAACTATTTTAGGCATTGCTCATCGCCAGAAGTCTTAAATTCCTACTTAAATGTGATCAGTGGGGAAAAGTCTTAGCTCAAGCAAAGTTAGGTGAGCAGAGTTCTAATCCCACATTGGACGCAGCTGGTGCCCTCATTGCCACTCAAATTGATTCCATTAAATTAAATTTTGGTTTTTACATTTCTATATTTTGTGTGTTCTCTTATTTAATGCCAATCATGCCTGCAGTGCACCCCTTCACGTACTACTAACTGAAACAATTCTATGTCATGGAGGAGACCAAGTATTAGTACAAATAATGAATAGAATTGGTGCTGTTGCATCACTGGATACTAGCAACAGGCTAGCAACACATGTCGTTCAAACTAGACTTGTTAAGGGAATAAAGCCATCATTAATACCAAATGCACTTACGATAGTATCGGTGGACAATATTGATATACTACAACCACATGCTGTAGTATCCAGTTTAGACGCCACCCGAAGCTGGCACGGTACATCAATTCAAGTCATGCAGCCAATGCCAGAGACATGTTTACTTGGGCCACAAGAAACGGTGACTATCAGTCCCCAGCCAGACCAAGCTTCCCCTATACCAGTTCATCGTTCTAAACGGAGACGAAGAACAGTGAAAGAACCAGGATCACTCCACGGGAATGTTACCCAATCTCAAATGAATATGAATTGTGATATTACTACGAATACAATACCCAAAAACCTACCAATAATAACTCTTGCTCTGTAATTTCATAATATTCATACCCATGAAGCAGGTACTCATGAAGTATCTCGGCTGGCTCAAGAAGGAAGATCAGTTGGAAGTTTTGTGGGACACTCCTGAGAATATTGCCCGAGCAAAGCAAAAAGTTGATGCCGTTCTGAATGGATGCAGGTGTAGAACTGGCTGCCACACAAGACGGTGCAGTTGCCGCAAGCACAACAATTGCTGTGGTCCAGGCTGCAGATGCATTGGCTGCAACAATGTGACATCCACCAGAGAGCAAACGGAGAGTGAAGGGATTGAGATGGAAGACTTTGATGGAGACACTACCTGATGAGTCCACTGAGGTCACTGAAGAAATAGACAATATCATGACATCAATTTTTGGTGAAGACAGTGATGATGAAACTTGCAATTGAACATATGTGTGTATTAGTTATATTGTATTAGATGTTGTGGTTTTTAGACTGAATTTGTAAAAGTAGGCCATTTACTGGAAAGTGAAGTTTTTTAAATAAAATATATATTAGGTGGTAGCCTAAACATTGTGCAATGAAATGCTTACAAAAAATATTGTGTCCCTTAAGTTAGGACATCACAGCTTGAGTTAAAGTACACGGCAACTAACAATGTAAGCCTGAATTGAAATACTCCAAGCGGTCTATAATACTAACATGAACGTTTTTCTACTAATAATAGTAAGGAAAACGTGTACTTACCTCTAGTAGATCCAAGGAAACACAAGTTACAGTCAAAAGTATACGGACACCGCCCTAAAACTCAAGAGACCTCAGATACACTGTCAGCCATATTTTCTGGTCCAACGGGATGGCGGGTAATGAGCGCGCAACAATAGGAATTACCGGAAGCTACACGTTGGCGATTAGACTGGAAAGACTCGCTTTTTCAGGAAAATGAAGTCCAAAATCAAAATTCTGGCATATTAAAGGAACTTACTTCGTGAAATACTGCGGTTTGATGCCGCTTTCATAGCCTGGCTGGTTCCTATGTACCTTCCAGAAGTGCCTGTTGACAGACAGAGTGACAGAATGAATGAATGAATGAATGAATGAATGACACTAGGACTACTGTAACCCTCTTGCGCATGCGCGCTGAGGGTTAATGAAGGCCATTCACCACTGATTGATGATTTAGATCCTATTAATCCAACCTGACCTACAGAAAGCTAATTACATAGAGTACAGTAATGTATATCTCCAGCCCATTACTATTTAAACTAGAGCACTGAAGTGCAAACCCTCAGCGCTAGTTGGCTAGTATGATAAAGAAGAGGAATGAATGAAAATAGGTAGGAAGAAAAGAAAAAGGAAGAAGAAAGAAAGAAAAACAGTACAGGAAAGAAAGAGGAAATGAAAGGAAAAGGTAGAAAAGAAATAAAAACAGTAGGAAGAGGAAAATAAGGCAAGAAGACAAAAGGAAAAAGAAAAAAAACAGGATGAAAAAAAAAGATGAACAAAAAAAATATCGTCGACGAGGATTCGAACCAGAGACTATTAGGTTAGGTACTTGCTCACTCAACGACTACGCAACGCACCACCTCACGCTGAATGCATGTAATTGTTAGCTATTTAAAAGTGATTTGCAACCTGCAAGCTGGCTCACGTGACAAGCATGTTTTTAAGGGGCGGTTCCCGCTGTAAGCCTACGATCGCACGGCTCTGGAAAGACTCACTTTTTTCTGGAAAATGAAGTCCAAAATCAAAATTCTGGCATATTAAAGGAACTTACTTCGTGAAATACTGCTGTTTGATGCCGTTTTCAGAGCCTGGCTGGTTCCTACCTTCCAGAAGTGCCTGTTGACAGACAGAGTGACAGAACGACTGACACTAGGACTACTGTAACCCTCTGGGCGCATGCGCGCTGAGGGTTAATAATACCACCACTGATGAGCAGCCATCCTTAGAGAGCTAATAGTGCCGGGTGAACCAGCCATTCTGGCAAGGAAGTATAACAGGTAGCTACTAGGCTTAGGCTACAAGCACTGAGAACAGTGGCTATCAGGACTAATGTACTTGTGCCCGGATGCCATTGCTCCACATGTGACACCCCACACGTGATCGCTTAGCCGAATGGTCGCAGTATTTGCAGGTCCTCTGCTGACCTTTACCTGGGCTCGGGTGATGTGATGGTGGGCTTAATTACTGTGGGTAAAACCACTAAGATAGTAGCAAATTTTTCTCGTTCTAACAGCCAATAATTATTTCAGCCGAGAATGACTGAATAACCACTAAGATATTTCATGGCACATGAAATATTCAACTCAGTCAGCCATATAGAAATACAACACACACAAAAAGTTAGAGCAGTCTTACGTCACAGGATATACCACCTTATTATGTCATCTATTGTTTGTGGTTTTCCCAATTAGTGAGGGGAACTGAACAAACTACTTAATGTCAGCCTACCTGCCGCATAGCAGTAGGTAAAGAGTCCAGTAAAGCGAGGTTTAATATGACGTGATCAAAATAGATCCTAAAGCCTGTCAGGAATAAATAATGTGCTTATAAACTACAAGCCAGAGACACAGATGGATAAAATTTGAAAAATTGTTCAGATGTGCCCACATTTGACTGCCATTACAGGGCTCCTCTAAAAGGTTCTAAAAGAACTAAAACGTTCCGCAGACTGGAATATTTTTAGAGATGTTCCAACTGAGGGAAACCAAGCATTCTACTTGGTACAGCTACAGCTGGTAATTTAGTGATATGAAACTCAATGACAAAACTGACTAACAGAACAGAACTTGTTATCCTACATATAGACTCCTTGTGTATGTAGAATACATGGAGGTATAAACTCCTAGCTAGAATTGAACTAGACACAGCTGATGCCAATGCCACTGAAGGTCATAGATTACACAAAACAAAGTTAGCTGAAATAATAGACATCTTCCAACAGAACAGCCACTGGATCATGTGTTAATGTTACTGCATTAGTCACTCCTTGTTACTGCAATAGTGTTCCCCAGGAATTAAATCAGCAATTTTTGGGAGGCACAAATTCACTAAGGGGGAAATCACAGGTTATATTGCATAAGATCAGCCTTCAGAAACTTGCCAGAGTACGGACTAGCATTCAGATCACTAAGATTATCAACATCTTGCGATAGTACTGGTCTCATATACAGTGACATCTGATTACATTACTTGACGAACATATTTACATGTACACTCAAACCTCTCTTATCCGGACAGTCTGGGACCAAGGGGTGTCCGTAACTAAGAAATGTCCGTAACTCAGAAATACTTAATTTATTCGGTGTGAACCGTGTATACAATTAATTATTTGATAATTGAATTAGTATATTACTTAAAATTAAAAAATAATACATGAATCAATTTATTTAAAATATGAAGTGATTTTAGTTTGCTTCATAGACTTCAAGCTAGGCTGAGCTGCATCGTCTCTCCAACTTTTTACCAGCATAAGATGTGCAGGGTGTGTGTTGCCTTTGGACTCCAACCACTCCAAAGCAGTATCGAAAGCAGCACAAGCTTGCAATGGAGTAACTGCATTTGAAGAAGCTTCATCTTCATTTTTGGTCTCAGATTCTTCTCTCTCTTGCAAAACATCTTCTACAATTTCTTCATCGTTCATGTCCAAATATCATTCACTGTAGATTTTGGAACACCAAACTGTCCAGACACTGCCTCACTAACTTCCCTTTCTTAACTTCTGATATTATCTCCAGCTTTCTTTCTAGAGTTAAAACGCTACGCTTGGTTTAGTTACCGCGACCTTACCTCCACCACCGCTGGTCGTTGAGTTCTTAGAAGAACTAGCAGCGCACTGCCTTTCAAAGAGTTTTGAGAAGAACTAGCAGCGACGCCGCCGGTCAACGAGTTCTGAGAAGAACTAGCGGTAGACGCACTAACTGCCTGTTGATTCCCTGCTCCATCTCCGCAAACAACGCTACGATCAAATACACTCGAAGTGCCACACGCGAAATATTTTCCCGATTTTATTCGTTTAATTTGGTAGCTTTCCGACTACACTGACGATCCGTACGCAGTCAATAATTTTAGTTGGTGTCCGGTAGACAGAGGTGTCCGTAACTTAGACGAACGGATAAGAGAGGTTCGAGTGTATATTTATTGACACAAACACACACACTTGTGTCCTAGGTGACCACAACAAGCTAGCCAGAGCCACTAATTGCTCTGAGTGTTGGTGATACCTTCTAGCAATGTAGACGTATTGGAATCAATACTTCCTTATTACAAACACACTCTAGAGAACACTCACCTTGCCATCACTTCAGCAATGTCAGGTAACTCTATGATCAAATGTTGACACTTCTTGAGCCATCATTCACAGCTAGTCTAAGTCAGAGACATCGAAAGCAGCTTCACCCACTCCACTACAAGGAAAAGCAATAGAAAAACAAAACACATTGAAGTGAATAAATGCAATCATGAAATTCAACTATACTCTGCAAGCTAATCCCACCAAGAAATTGTTAGAAACAGTTTATCAAATTCTAGCTGAGAGGTATAGTCTCTTAAAAATATTCACTAACACGGCGGTTCTGGATCTCTAGATTGGAGTCAGTTGTAACACAACAAGAGGTAGAGGCATGCATGAACACATACTGTAGTACAATGCAGAAATAGAACGGTCAAGACAGTGTGGTAAAAAACCACAACATTAATTTTAGAGGTTAGTGACAGGGAAGAAACGTCAGCTCTATATATTATAGAAGAAACATTCCTACACAGGAAACTAGTTGCACACACAGGCATACACTACTAATGAATGACAGGATTCAGTTTTGATCAATACTCATTCACTGATTAAAATTTAGGTATCACAAGTTACGACCAAGGATGAAGTGATGGTAAAATAACTTAATTAAGTATTACATAAAGATTCATTATTACTACATAAAAATATATAGTTTCATACTAAAATATATTTATTTTTAATTTCTGTAGTATCTGTAATAATAGTTCAAATGTTTCGGCTCCATGTAGCCTTCATCAGTGACTTTTTAAAAGTGATAAAATAAAATACATTTCTCTTCCCATCTTTTAATGTATAAAGTAAGGCTACAGAAAAAAACCCAACTTTATACAGGTAAATAAAGTGGTTTCAACACAGAATAGTATGACATTCACTTCTAACATTCAAATAAACTGAATCAAACCTTCTCTTGCTTGCTTCTCTCACACTCCTAGCACTCTTTCTATCATTACAGATTCATCACCCCTTCCTACTAATACCTGTATTAGGTAGACATCTATTGCTACTGGACTTAGTACTGCTTGATTATACTGGCTTCCCTGAGGCTCCATCATTACTTTCTACAGTTCTAACCCAAAGGAAAACGGCTGCACAGGTAGCTAACTATCTGTCCTTACTTTCTTCTTCTCTAACATGGCTAAATTCGCCAGTAGCTTTTAAAGGTTGTAAAACAAGAAGCCATAAACTCCTGATCGAATGGTACAAAAAATTGGTAAAGGTTACATAGCAAAAGAAGGTTTTTGCCATTGTCAGAATGAACAGTCTTTTAGACGTCTTTTGATTACTGTATGTCACATATAGCTTTAATATTGTATTTTTTATGATCCTTTAAAGTGATTGACTTCCGTGGCTGCATTAATGCGGCCGCAATTGTTTTTGTTCCCCATTTAACTTCAATAAATCCACCTGATATGAATTCTCACTTCAAATAAATGCTTCGACCAGAAATCTTGAGAACTAATGTGGAGTTGTTGGCTGCAGCTACTGTTCAGATATCAATATAGAAGCCGTTGACTTCCATCACATCATATTCATACTTGATATTTAAAGTTCAAACCACTAGTCATACCTAAATGTATTTATTAATCAAACATTTTTTAGCTTGCTATTAAAAAAAAAAACACATTGAACTTTAATAATCAAGTATATTTATTGGCGAGCGAGCGTAGCAAGCGAGACACTTACAGGGGTAACACAATTAAAAATCGAGGATGTTTGTTTATTTATTTATTTATTAGTATATGTATGGACATATGAATGTCATTTTGTAGTTTGACCCTCGCGTTTTTGAGTTAGTTATGTGGTCGACCCCGTCCCAAATTGCACTAAACAGAATCCTCTGGTTTATTGATCAGTACCCGTATCACCCTAGAAATTGAATTGTTTACCGTTTTGAATTCTTTTGCGGGTGCAGTTCAAACATGAGAACTTAAGGGACTTCCATTTCTATTCGAGTTAGTGGCGGTGGTAAGTCAATGCGCTCTTTGTCATGGTTATAAGCCGTGCGCAACAGTATTTACTTGAAAATACATTGTCCACTAGACTACCGCGAAGGTAAGTCTGTGTAGGTGCATGTCCAGTTGTGTCAAAGCATTGTGTGTTACAACCACTACTTAGCTAAAGAATATCACAAAGAAAACTTTTAAATAATGTGTATTGTTTTGTTGTTGTTTTTTTCCTTCCAAGCAGTTGCAGAGAGTTGTTACTATGGCACTGAAATCCCTTTACCCTGTATGCTAAATTAAAAAAACTGGACCTTATTTTCAGTAGCTTCAGTGTTAGAAGTCAAAATCATTCATATAAAAATAGTATAGTCTTTAGGCTCGCTCGCCATTTGTGCTCAAGCACATCACTAGTACCTAGTCAAACAAATATTATCCAAGAAATCCCATCATATTGAACTGCTGCACACTAACCACTGTCAATACGATAAATATATCTCTGGCCAACTCTTAGACACACTTCTGAGGATCTCATGACCCATACAGATTGTAGACAAGTTCAACACCCTATTATCCCTATCATCATTAGGCTCTTCCGGCTTGTCACCCAAGGGGGAGCTAAGTTAATGGGGGAGGGGGGGGGGGGAAATCGACATTAAAGTTAATCATGCAATACACCTTATAAGATGTAATTCTGTGTCAAGACTTAGAATAAAAATTTCCCCACTCTCTTTTTTTATTTTTATATTATTTATTTTTCCTACTTAGCCTTACACCTTAGCCACTGTCATCATGTATACCACTGTTAATTAAAAATTGCCAGTACACTAATGGGAAAAAACAACAACACAATCTCACTAAAGTCTAGGGAGGTGGGGGGGGGGGCATTTCATTAGTTACAGTGGCCGAGTGTTTACTGCCACTCCTGACGATGATATGGAACGTGTATATGAAGAAAAACAAAATGAAACAGGCTTTGAGTTTGTTCATGTTAATGATTTATCACACTATTCCTTGTCAGATGGCGTATTGTCACAACAATTTCTAAATTTAATAGTACGGCACGTAAATT
>WLWD01005168.1_pt1 | contig 25979 bp, 9 predicted proteins | sample 6712731 | NCBI WGS metagenome assembly WLWD01 (sample SAMN12718690, study PRJNA576275) | sponge metagenome | isolation source: marine sponge | host: Mycale hentscheli | place: New Zealand: South Island, Marlborough, Capsize Point | collected 2014-11-01 | reverse complement strand
CCGCTGACAAGGCTTCTAGTGGCCACCCTCCACGTCACGTACAGCCATGCCGGGATCTCTGCCCTCCACTCCATCCTGGTCACGACCTACTTTATCCCAAACTTACGAAACCTCCTCAAGTTCATCAGCAGACGTTGCCCCTCCTGCCAGCGAGCCTACGCTCGCCCGCTCACCCACGCCATGGGCATGTTGCCTTCCAGCCGTACCACTCCAGCCCCACCCTTCGACCGCACCGGGGTAGACTTCGCGGGACCATTCGTCCTCCGCCAGGGCTACACCAGGAAGCCGGTCTTGGTCAAAACGTACGCCGCAGTCTTCGTTTGCATGGTCACGAAAGCCGTGCACTTCGAGCTGTGTGTCTCACTTTCTACTGAAGAATTCTTGGCCACACTCCGCCGTTTTGTGGCCAGACGCGGCTGCCCATCCCACCTCTTCTCAGACAACGGGACGAACTTTATCGGCGCCCGGGAGGAGATCCGTGAACTTCAAAAGCTCACAGAATCCAAAGAGACTACAGAAGCCATATCAGGCTTTACTCAGGCACACGGCATAACTTGGCACCTCATACCTCCCAGAGCCCCACACTTCGGCGGTCTCTGGGAAGCCGCCGTGAAATCTATGAAGACCCTCCTGAGGAAAAACCTCCAGCCTCACGCCCTGCGTTACGACGAGCTACTAACCGTGCTACTCGAAGCAGAGGCGATCCTGAACTCCAGACCTCTCCAGCCACTCCACACAGACGAAGCCTCTGAGGGAGCGTTCCTGACAGCCGGACACTTCCTGATTGGACGACCTCTGGTGGCACCTCCAACACCTAGCCCACCTACTGGAAAACTAAGCAGCCTAAGAAGATGGAACCTCACAAGCAGACTGACTGCAGACCTCTGGCAACAGTGGACGGCCTCCTACCTCGCATCATGCGCCCAACGCTCCAAATGGTGTCAGGCAGGCCGCCGACTACAAGTCGGAGACATAGTCTTTGTAAAAGACGAAACCCTCAAGACCAGGGATTGGCCCCTGGCAAAAGTAGAGAAGATCCACCCCGGCGACGACGGTGAAGTCCGAGCGATCACACTCCGATGTCACGGGCGTACCTACGTCCGACCAACCTGCAAGATTGTGCCCTTCTACTCAGAAGAAACCTCCACCACTACCTCAACCCAGGCCCGGAGGATGTCTGGGACCTAACCCAGACCAAGAGAACTCAATCATCATATGCCATGCCTTACCATTTACAACTTAATCATATTCATGTCTAACCACACTTACTACACTTCCATTTATCACCATAACCACCAACCCATAGCAACTTGTATCACACACTTTGCTTATATGTTCTGTAATTCCTATGTACAATTGTCTGATCAGTTTAAAACCCAAAGTCTCTAACACCAACAGGGATAATAGCCGCTTTAGGAGCTTAGAACAAGGCTGCAATTGCATTGCGACAGCGGCTGCGTTCTGAGTGTACCGCTGGCGTTTGGGGTCTTATCGCCTGGTCCTTCGACAAACTATACCACCTGTGGGAGATACACGCCTGTGCCTTACAACCACAGACACTCCCCCACAACCAGTATTATGAATACCAACCCAGACTGTACCAGTATTGTGAATACCAACCCAGTGTGTACCAGTATTGTGAATACCAACCCAGAGAGTACCAGTATTGTGAATACCAACCCAGAGAGTACCAGTATTGTGAATACCAACCCAAGTGTGCCTGTACCCAGTATTGTGAATACCACCCAGATGTACCAGTATTGTGAATACCAACCCAGAGTGTACCAGTATTGTGAATACCAACCCAGAGTGTACCAGTATTATGAATACCAACCCAGTGTGTACCAGTATTGTGAATACCAACCCAGTGTGTACCAGTATTGTGAAATACCAACCCAGAGAGTACCAGTATTGTGAATACCAACCCAGTGTGTACCAGTGTTGTGAATACCAACCCAGACTGTACCAGTATTGTGTAATACCAACCAGAGGTACCAGTATGTGAATTACCAACAAGGACTGTACAGTATTGTGAATACCAACCCAGTGAGTCCCAGTATTTGGAATACCAACCCAGAGAAGTAACATGGATGAGGAAGTAAAAAACAAAGAACCTAATCTTAGCTCCTTTACCAGATTTGAGATTACCAACCAGAGAGTACCAGTATTATGAATACCAACCCAGTGTGTACCAGTATTGTGAATACCAACCCAGAGTGTACCAGTATTGTGAATACCAACCCAGAGAGTACCAGTATTATGAATACCAACCCAGTGTGTACCAGTATTGTGAAATACCAACCCAGAGTGTACCAGTATTGTGAATACCAACCCAGACTGTACCAGTATTGTGAATACCAACCCAGAGAGTACCAGTATTGTGAATACCAACCCAGACTGTACCAGTATTGTGAATACCAACCCAGACTGTACCAGTATTGTGAATACAAACCCAGAGAGTACCAGTATTGTGAATACCAACCCAGACTGTACCAGTATTGTGAATACCAACCCAGAGAGTACCAGTATTGTGAATACCAACCCAGACTGTACCAGTATTGTGAATACCAACCCAGAGAGTACCCAGTATTATGATACCAAAACCAGTGGTGTACCAGTATTGTGAATACAACCAGAGGCTACCATTATTGTGAATACCAAACCAGAGAGTACCAGTAGTATTATAATACCAACCCCAGACTTGTACCAGTATGTGATACCAACCCAGAGAGTACCCAGTATTGTGATACAACCAGAGGTGTACCGTATCGTGAAATACCAACCCAGTTGTTTTTACCCAGTATTGTGAATATCAACCCAGTGTGTACCAGTATTGTGAATACCAACCCAGAGAGTACCCGTATTGTGAATACCAACCCAGACTGTACCAGTATTGTGAATACCAACCCAGAGAGTACCAGTATTATGAATACCAACCCAGACTGTACCAGTATTGTGAATACCAACCCAGAGAGTACCAGTATTGTGAATACCAACCCAGTGTGTACCAGTATTGTGAATACCAACCCAGAGAGTACCAGTATTGTGAATACCAACCCAGAGAGTACCATTATTGTGAATACCAACCCAGTGTGTACCAGTATTGTGAATACCAACCCAGACTGTACCAGTATTGTGAATACCAACCCAGACTGTACCAGTATTGTGAATACCAACCCAGAGAGTACCAGTATTGTGAATACCAACCCAGAGAGTACCAGTATTGTGAATACCAACCCAGACGGTACCAGTATTGTGAATACCAACCCAGACTGTTACCAGTATTGTGAATACCAACCCAGAGTGCTTGTACCTTAGTATTGTTAATACCAACCCAGTGTTGTACCAGTATTGTTGAATACCAACCCGAACTGTACAAGTATGTGGAATACCAACCCCGAGAGTACCAGTATTGTGAATACAACCAAGATGTACAGTATTTGTGCATACCAACCGTGTTTACCAGTATTGTGAATAACAACCCAGACTGTACCCGTATTTTTTTGGAATACCAACCCAGAGATACCAGTATTGTGAATTACCAACCCCGGGAACTGTACAGTATTGTGAATGCCAACCCAGACTGTACCAGTATTGTGAATACCATCCCAGAGAGTACCAGTATTGTGAATACCAACCCAGAGAGTACCAGTATTGTTAATACCAACCCAGTGTGTACCAGTATTGTGAATACCAACCCAGACTGTACCAGTATTGTGAATACCAACCCAGAGAGTACCAGTATTATGAATACCAACCCAGACTGTACCAGTATTGTGAATACCAACCCAGAGAGTACCAGTGTCTGGGACCTAACCCAGACCAAGAGAACTCAATCATCATATGCCATGCCTTACCATTTACAACTTAATCATATTCATGTCTAACCACACTTACTACACTTCCATTTATCACCATAACCACCAACCCATAGCAACTTGTATCACACACTTTGCTTATATGTTCTGTAATTCCTATGTACAATTGTCTGATAAGTTTAAAACCCAAAGTCTCTAACACCAACAGGGATAATAGCCGCTTTAGGAGCTTAGAACAAGGCTGCAATTGCATTGCGACAGCGGCTGCGTTCTGAGTGTACCGCTGGCGTTTGGGGTCTTATCGCCTGGTCCTTCGACAAACTATACCACCTGTGGGAGATACACGCCTGTGCCTTACAACCACAGACACTCCCCCACATTTGGTCCTTCGAGCCGCCAGACGTTTCGGCATTCCTCTACCACTGGGCCATTACTACTCGATCACGAAGCCGACCTCTGTCCATAAAGCAACAGGGTCTCCTTCGCACTTCTCTATACTACCTACTCCACTATGACTGATGAAGCTACTCACCCCCCGTCTTTGGACCTGCTCCGCAGACAACGCGGACACCGCAGAGGCGCCATCACCAGACTAAGCAAACGCCTCTCTAACCTCTATGACAGTGACCTGTCTGACCATGCCCTGGCCCGCGGAGAAGCCTTCCTCCGTGACCTCGACAAAGAAGTCGCCATCCTCGACAAACTCCAAGACTCTGTGGAGGTTGCAGTCGCTGAGGACGCTGAGGACGCGGACGCCCTAGAAGCAGAATATATGGAACGCGAAAGACACCACGAAATCAATTCCAACCTCGACATTGAGGGGAAAGCCTTCCTCACACTGGCCCAAGCTTATGATCTGGGCAAGGTCGCAACTAAACGACTAGAAGATTTTCTCAGCCTACGTGACTTTTCCTCTCCGGAGGTTCGTAGCCAGCTGAAAGCCCTCCAGGACCTACATGCCACCTTCTGCTCCAAGTCTGCTCTGTCTCCCCGCTCTGCACAACTTGCGGACATCGCCACTTCCGTGAAAGACCTCCTCGTTGAAGCCATCAACAGGGTCCCAACTACGTCGTCTACTCCTGCTGCCACCACATCTACTGATCGTTCCACGGATCGACCACCACCCACCAGCCGTATGGCCCCACTCAATGTGGATCTTCCGAAATTCAAGGGAGACCCTCTGGGTTGGGCCAACTTCGAGGCACTCTTTGACTCCACCCTCACAACCAGGGCGGAGACCTTCAGTGAGGCGGACAAACGCTCCATCCTAGCAACCGCCATTCTACACCCTGAAGGACAGCGTATCCTTCAGGATGACCCTACTGCCTCTGTTAAAGACAGCCTAGCTCAGCTCCGACAGTACTTCGGACGGGCAGAGGTCGTAGTCCCACTCCTTCTCGAACGGATGCTCAACCTTCCACCGATCACTGAGTCCTTCAGCAGCCTCCAGGACTCCGTACAACGCGTCGTCAGAGGACACAAGTCTCTCGCAGCTCACATCGGGAACTCGCTATCACAGTTCCTCACCTACCTGATCAAGTCTAGACTAGACCCCCAGATGAGCCGTGATTGGCAGCAACACATTGCCAAGATCAAGAACCCAGACCTCGACGACTGGGCAGAGTTTGCCAACAACAAGATCTGCCACATGCGCCCGTCTCAGGTCCCGCCCCAGGACTCTAATCATGCGACGCCTCCGACGGCCGCCATCTCCACGCTGCCCCAGCACGCCACCATCTCTACCCCAGTTCCCCTCTCTTCGTCACCGGCGATACACTCCCTGCGCCCATGGCCAAGCCCCAAATGCGTTGCCTGCGGGGAGTCCCACCAGCTCAATCGCTGCCCCACGTTCATCGCACTTGACGTTGAGAAGAGGAATAAGACGGTCCGGGACAAACGTCTGTGCATAAACTGCTTTTCGGACAGGCACGGATGTAGACAATGCCCCAGCAAGTTCTCCTGCCGACACTGCGGTGGTAAACACCACTCCCTACTGCACAAAGATCGTGAACAGTCTTCGACGTCCGCCCCCTCCACCTCCAACGCGGCCGCCGTCGTCGACAACCCTCCTGCTCCTACCTCGCCTGCCTCGCCTCCGATGGACACCGCCTTCCCCAACACTGTGGTAGTGTCCCTCGAGAATGACTTCCACACCGCCAAAGCCAGAGCTATGTTTGATTCTGGTGCGGGTGCCTCATTGATGACGGAGGAGCTGGCTACACACTTGAAGCTCAAGCGCTACCCACAGCCGATGTCGATCTCGTGCACCTCAGGACGTATTAACTCCAAATTCTACGTCGTAACTCCACTCGTTTCCCACTGCCGCACCTTCAAAACCAGACCCATCAACTTCATCGTAGTCCCCAACTTAATTTCGACTACTGTCAACTTAATTTCGACTACTGTCCCTCCTAACAGGGATGAGATTCTCAAAACTCCATGCCTCAAGGATGCTACACTGGCTGATCCGAACTTTGGGGGAGCGATCGACATATTCATCGGCGTTTCCGACATAGACGACTGCGTCACCGAAGGCCCACGCAAAGTAGATGGATTACGATTATTCCAAACCCCATTCGGACTCAGTGTCTCAGGTCCCTGCTCGACAAAACTTCCGGTAGGGGCCAATGCTGCCTCCGTCCAAAGTGCTCTACCAGACGAGTTGAACTCCAAGCTAACCAAGCTCTGGGAGCTGGACCAGGTGCCCGAAGCCCCGTCCTGCTCCCCTGAAGACAGCAAAGCAGTACAACATTTCTACGACACGGTCCAGCGCATTGATGGCCGCTTCTCCGTTTCCCTTCCACGAGTCTCCAATCCACCGATGCTGGGGGACTCCAGACGCCAGGCATACAAGAGACTGCTCTCGAACGAACGCTCACTGTCGGCTAAAGACAAGTTGGACGCTTTCAATAACGTCCTCAGAGAGTATGTCGACCTGGGACATGCCCACTTTGTCCCACCAGAAGAACTGCACAACTCACCGTGCTTCTATCTGCCGGTGCACGGTGTGTTTAAAGAGTCATCCTCCACCACTAAGTGCAGAGCTGTTTTCGACGCCTCGGCCGTCTCGTCCACCGGAGTTTCGTTGAACGACCGCTTGCTGACCGGACCCAACCTGTACCCACCCCTCACAGACGTCCTCATCAGGTTCCGCCTTCACCCAATCGGCTTGTCGGCGGACATATCGAAAATGTTTAGGGAGATCGCCCTCAACCTGGAGGACCGAGACCTCCACAGGTTCCTGATGAGAGACGCCCGGGGAGACGTGCGGGACTGCAGGATGGAACGCCTAACGTTCGTGGTCAACTGCTCGCCGTACATCGCGACGCAAGTCCTTCATCACCTAGCCAACATTTACTCGACATCACACCCTCTAGCTTCTAAAGCTATCCTGACTGCCTTCTATGTGGACGACTTCCTGTCAGGAGCGGACTCCGTAGACGCTGCAGACCATCTCAGAAAAGAACTCTGCGACCTCCTCACCCAAGCTGGAATGACCCTTCGCAAGTGGAGGTCCAACTCGCCCGAAGTCAGAGCCCTGGTTCCGCCCACTCTCCTGGACTCTTCTTCGGAGCCACCAGCCATTGCCCAGCCGGAGCAGTCACCGAAGGCTCTGGGGATTCACTGGGACACCCAAGCCGACACCCTCCATGTCGCTGTCCCCCCTCAGCCGGACACCTCCCACGTTACAAAGAGATCCATTGCCTCCGGAACTGCTGCCGTCTTCGATGTCTTAGGCCTCTTCTGTCCCACCATCATCCTTGCCAGAATCATCCTTCAGGACACCTGGAGAAGAGACCTAGCCTGGGATAAGCCCGTGCCCAGGGACCTCCAAGAGAAATGGATAGCCTGGTCGTCAGATTTACTGACCATCCTCTCCCATCCAATCCCGAGACGCCTCTCAGGCTCCACCAGTCAACCCACGTCCATAGCTCTTCACGGTTTCTGCGATGCCTCCACCCTCGCCTACGGCGCAGCGATCTACTTGCGGTCAGCCCACGGGGATGGATCCACTTCTGTCTCCTTAGTGACGGCCAAAGCCCGTGTCGCACCTGTGAAACCGATGACCATACCCAAGTCCGAATTGTTAGGAGCCCACCTCCTCGCCAAACTGCTACATCACACCGCCGCCATCCTGGACGTCCCGCTGAGCCACGTCTTCGCCTGGACGGACAGCGAGATTGTGTTATACTGGCTCCCGAAGCATCCCTCCCAACTGGACCGATTCGTAGCCAACAGAGCCCATGCCATCCAAACCCTCGTGCCTCCCAAACTTTGGAGACACGTCCGTTCAGCAGAGAACCCTGCAGACCTCGCTAGTCGGGGCATGAGTGCTCCAGACCTGATTGCCTCTAGTCTCTGGTGGTCAGGACCCCCGTGGCTTTCCCTGCCTCCATCTGCTTGGCCGACTCACAAACTCTCTAAGCCATCTGCCGCCATCTGTGCTGCTATCATCAAACCCTCCACATCTATGCCAACTTCTCAATCCAAGTTCCTCGACGACCTATGGTCCCGGTTCTCGTCCTTTCACAGACTTGTCAGGGTTATTGCCTGGATCCATCGTCTGCGCAGGAAACCTCCTGACGCCTCCGTCACCCACCTCACCTCTGAAGAGACCTCAGACGCCAAGGCCCTCCTCTTCAAACTGGCTCAGCTACAAAGTCTGCCTGACGCCTACCATGCTGCACTCAGCACATCATCTCTACCGAAATCCAACGCCCTACACAAGTTCGGACTGTCCATCTCAGACCAAGGATACCTGCAACTTTCCAGCAGAGTCAGAAACCCATCCAAACCATCCCAGCCATCCAAGCTGATCCCACTCTCTCCGAAGTCGCCGCTGACAAGGCTTCTAGTGGCCACCCTCCACGTCACGTACAGCCATGCCGGGATCTCTGCCCTCCACTCCATCCTGGTCACGACCTACTTTATCCCAAACTTACGAAACCTCCTCAAGTTCATCAGCAGACGTTGCCCCTCCTGCCAGCGAGCCTACGCTCGCCCGCTCACCCACGCCATGGGCATGTTGCCTTCCAGCCGTACCACTCCAGCCCCACCCTTCGACCGCACCGGGGTAGACTTCGCGGGACCATTCGTCCTCCGCCAGGGCTACACCAGGAAGCCGGTCTTGGTCAAAACGTACGCCGCAGTCTTCGTTTGCATGGTCACGAAAGCCGTGCACTTCGAGCTGTGTGTCTCACTTTCTACTGAAGAATTCTTGGCCACACTCCACCGTTTTGTGGCCAGACGCGGCTGCCCATCCCACCTCTTCTCAGACAACGGGACGAACTTTATCGGCGCCCGGGAGGAGATCCGTGAACTTCAGAAGCTCACAGAATCCAAAGAGACTACAGAAGCCATATCAGGCTTTACTCAGGCACACGGCATAACTTGGCACCTCATACCTCCCAGAGCCCCACACTTCGGCGGTCTCTGGGAAGCCGCCGTGAAATCTATGAAGACCCTCCTGAGGAAAAACCTCCAGCCTCACGCCCTGCGTTACGACGAGCTACTAACCGTGCTACTCGAAGCAGAGGCGATCCTGAACTCCAGACCTCTCCAGCCACTCCACACAGACGAAGCCTCTGAGGGAGCGTTCCTGACAGCCGGACACTTCCTGATTGGACGACCTCTGGTGGCACCTCCAACACCTAGCCCACCTACTGGAAAACTAAGCAGCCTAAGAAGATGGAACCTAACAAGCAGACTGACTGCAGACCTCTGGCAACAGTGGACGGCCTCCTACCTCGCATCATGCGCCCAACGCTCCAAATGGTGTCAGGCAGGCCGCCGACTACAAGTCGGAGACATAGTCTTTGTAAAAGACGAAACCCTCAAGACCAGGGATTGGCCCCTGGCAAAAGTAGAGAAGATCCACCCCGGCGACGACGGTGAAGTCCGAGCGATCACACTCCGATGTCACGGGCGTACCTACGTCCGACCAACCTGCAAGATTGTGCCCTTCTACTCAGAAGAAACCTCCACCACTACCTCAACCCAGGCCCGGAGGATGTCTGGGACCTAACCCAGACCAAGAGAACTCAATCATCATATGCCATGCCTTACCATTTACAACTTAATCATATTCATGTCTAACCACACTTACTACACTTCCATTTATTACCATAACCACCAACCCATAGCAACTTGTATCACACACTTTGCTTATATGTTCTGTAATTCCTATGTACAATTGTCTGATAAGTTTAAAACCCAAAGTCTCTAACACCAACAGGGATAATAGCCGCTTTTAGGAGCTTAGAACAAGGCTGCAATTGCATTGCGACAGCGGCTGCGTTCTGAGTGTACCGCTGGCGTTTGGGGTCTTATCGCCTGGTCCTTCGACAAACTAATATACCACCTGTGGGAGATACACGCCTGTGCCTTACAACCACAGACACTCCCCCACACCAGTATTATGAAATACCAACCCAGACTGGTGCCAGTAGTGTGCATACCACCCTGTGGTACCAGGCTTGTGAATATCCAACCCAGAGTACCCAGTATTGTGAATACACCCAAGAGTAACAGTAGTGTATACCAACCCAGTGTTACCAGTATTGTTGAATACCACCACCCCCCCCAGACGGAATCCAGTATTGTGGAATACCAACCCAGACTGTACCAGTAATTGTGAATACCAACCCAGAAGTACCAATTGTGAATACAACCCAGGGAGTACCAGTATTGTGAAGACCAACCCGACTGTACCAGTATGTGAATACACCCAAAGTACCAGTATTTGATACCAACCTGGTACCAGTATGTGAATACCAACCCAATGTACCGTATTGTGAATACCAACCCAGAGTGTACAAGTAGTGGAAGACCAACCGACGTACATATGTGAATACCACCCAGAGAGACCAGTATTGTGAATACCAACCCAGAGAGTACCAGTATTGTGAAGACCAACCCAGAGAGTACCAGTATTGTGAATACCAACCCAGAGTGTACCAGTATTGTGAATGCCAACCCAGAGTGTACCAGTATTGTGAATACCAACCCAGAGAGTACCAGTATTATGAATACCAACCCAGACTGTACCAGTATTGTGAATACCAACCCAGAGTGTACCAGTATTGTGAGCCAACCAGGAGAGTACCATATATGAATACAACCCAGTGTGTACCAGTCTTGTTAATACCACCAGATGTACCAGTATGGGAGACCAACCGAAAGAGTCCCAGTATTTTGAATACCAACCCAGACTGTACCATATTGTGAATACAAACCCGAGAGTACCAGTTTTGAATACCACCCCAGACGTACCAGTATTGTGAATAGCCACCCAGAGTGTACCAGTATTGTGAATACCACCCAGAGTGTACCATATTGTGAATACCAACCCAAGAGACCAGTATTATGAATACCACCGCAGTGTGACCAGGATGTGAATACCACCCCAGCTGTCAATATTGTGAATACCAACCCGAGATACCATTATTATTAATACAACCCAGAACTGTACCAGTCTGGGAATACCACCCAGAGAGTACCAGTATTGGATACCAACCCAGAGTGTACATTATTGTGATACCACCCCGGGTACCAGTATTTGTGATCTACCCCAGTGTGACCATTATTGTAAGACCAACCCACTGTACCATTATTGTGCAATACCAACCCGTGTGTCCAGAGTGGAATACCAACCAGACTGTACAGTATTGTGATCCACCCAAGAGTACCATTATTGTGAATACCAACCCAGAAGTACCAGTCTGTGAATACCAACAACTGTAACCTAGTGTGCATACCACCCCGTGTGGTACCAGTATTGTGAATACCAACCCAGAGTGTACCAGTATTGTGAATACCAACCCAGTGTGTACCAGTATTGTGAATAACAACCCAGAGAGTACCAGTATTGTGAATACCAACCCAGAGTGTACCAGTATTGTGAATACCAACCCAGTGTGTACCAGTATTGTGAATACCAACCCAGACTGTACCAGTATTGTGAATACCAACCCAGTGTGTACCAGTATTGTGAATACCAACCCAGACTGTACCAGTATGGTGAATACCAACCCAGAGTGTACCAGTATTGTGAATACCAACCCAGTGTGTACCAGTATTGTGAATACCAACCCAGACTGTACCAGTATTGTGAATACCAACCCAGAGTGTACCAGTATTGTGAATACCAACCAGACTGTAACCATTATTGTGAATACCAACCCAGTGTTTACCAGTATTGTGAATACCAACCCAGAGAGTACCAGTATTGTGAATACCAACCCAGAGAGTACCAGTATTGTGAATACCAACCCAGAGTGTACCAGTATTGTGAATACCAACCCAGACTGTACCAGTATTGTGAATACCAACCCAGAGTGTACCAGTATTGTGAATACCAACCCAGTGTGTACCAGTATTGTTAATACCAACCCAGTGTGTACCAGTATTGTGAATACCAACCCAGACTGTACCAGTATTGTGAATACCAACCCAGAGAGTACCAGTATTATGAATACCAACCCAGACTGTACCAGTATTGTGAATACCAACCCAGAGAGTACCAGTGTCTGGGACCTAACCCAGACCAAGAGAACTCAATCATCATATGCCATGCCTTACCATTTACAACTTAATCATATTCATGTCTAACCACACTTACTACACTTCCATTTATCACCATAACCACCAACCCATAGCAACTTGTATCACACACTTTGCTTATATGTTCTGTAATTCCTATGTACAATTGTCTGATAAGTTTAAAACCCAAAGTCTCTAACACCAACAGGGATAATAGCCGCTTTAGGAGCTTAGAACAAGGCTGCAATTGCATTGCGACAGCGGCTGCGTTCTGAGTGTACCGCTGGCGTTTGGGGTCTTATCGCCTGGTCCTTCGACAAACTATACCACCTGTGGGAGATACACGCCTGTGCCTTACAACCACAGACACTCCCCCACATTTGGTCCTTCGAGCCGCCAGACGTTTCGGCATTCCTCTACCACTGGGCCATTACTACTCGATCACGAAGCCGACCTCTGTCCATAAAGCAACAGGGTCTCCTTCGCACTTCTCTATACTACCTACTCCACTATGACTGATGAAGCTACTCACCCCCCGTCTTTGGACCTGCTCCGCAGACAACGCGGACACCGCAGAGGCGCCATCACCAGACTAAGCAAACGCCTCTCTAACCTCTATGACAGTGACCTGTCTGACCATGCCCTGGCCCGCGGAGAAGCCTTCCTCCGTGACCTCGACAAAGAAGTCGCCATCCTCGACAAACTCCAAGACTCTGTGGAGGTTGCAGTCGCTGAGGACGCTGAGGACGCGGACGCCCTAGAAGCAGAATATATGGAACGCGAAAGACACGACGAAATCAATTCCAACCTCGACATTGAGGGGAAAGCCTTCCTCACACTGGCCCAAGCTTATGATCTGGGCAAGGTCGCAACTAAACGACTAGAAGATTTTCTCAGCCTACGTGACTTTTCCTCTCCGGAGGTTCGTAGCCAGCTGAAAGCCCTCCAGGACCTACATGCCACCTTCTGCTCCAAGTCTGCTCTGTCTCCCCGCTCTGCACAACTTGCGGACATCGCCACTTCCGTGAAAGACCTCCTCGTTGAAGCCATCAACAGGGTCCCAACTACGTCGTCTACTCCTGCTGCCACCACATCTACTGATCGTTCCACGGATCGACCACCACCCACCAGCCGTATGGCCCCACTCAATGTGGATCTTCCGAAATTCAAGGGAGACCCTCTGGGTTGGGCCAACTTCGAGGCACTCTTTGACTCCACCCTCACAACCAGGGCGGAGACCTTCAGTGAGGCGGACAAACGCTCCATCCTAGCAACCGCCATTCTACACCCTGAAGGACAGCGTATCCTTCAGGATGACCCTACTGCCTCTGTTAAAGACAGCCTAGCTCAGCTCCGACAGTACTTCGGACGGGCAGAGGTCGTAGTCCCACTCCTTCTCGAACGGATGCTCAACCTTCCACCGATCACTGAGTCCTTCAGCAGCCTCCAGGACTCCGTACAACGCGTCGTCAGAGGACACAAGTCTCTCGCAGCTCACATCGGGAACTCGCTATCACAGTTCCTCACCTACCTGATCAAGTCTAGACTAGACCCCCAGATGAGCCGTGATTGGCAGCAACACATTGCCAAGATCAAGAACCCAGACCTCGACGACTGGGCAGAGTTTGCCAACAACAAGATCTGCCACATGCGCCCGTCTCAGGTCCCGCCCCAGGACTCTAATTATGCGACGCCTCCGACGGCCGCCATCTCCACGCTGCCCCAGCACGCCACCATCTCTACCCCAGTTCCCCTCTCTTCGTCACCGGCGATACGCTCCCTGCGCCCACGGCCAAGCCCCAAGTGCATTGCCTGCGGGGAGTCCCACCAGCTCAATCGCTGCCCCACGTTCATCGCACTTGACGTTGAGAAGAGGAATAAGACGGTCCGGGACAAACGTCTGTGCATAAACTGCTTTTCGGACAGGCACGGATGTAGACAATGCCCCAGCAAGTTCTCCTGCCGACACTGCGGTGGTAAACACCACTCCCTACTGCACAAAGATCGTGAACAGTCTTCGACGTCCGCCCCCTCCACCTCCAACGCGGCCGCCGTCGTCGACAACCCTCCTGCTCCTACCTCGCCTGCCTCGCCTCCGATGGACACCGCCTTCCCCAACACTGTGGTAGTGTCCCTCGAGAATGACTTCCACACCGCCAAAGCCAGAGCTATGTTTGATTCTGGTGCGGGTGCCTCATTGATGACGGAGGAGCTGGCTACACACTTGAAGCTCAAGCGCTACCCACAGCCGATGTCGATCTCGTGCACCTCAGGACGTATTAACTCCAAATTCTACGTCGTAACTCCACTCGTTTCCCACTGCCGCACCTTCAAAACCAGACCCATCAACTTCATCGTAGTCCCCAACTTAATTTCGACTACTGTCCCTCCTAACAGGGATGAGATTCTCAAAACTCCATGCCTCAAGGATGCTACACTGGCTGATCCGAACTTTGGGGGAGCGATCGACATATTCATCGGCGTTTCCGACATAGACGACTGCGTCACCGAAGGCCCACGCAAAGTAGATGGATTACGATTATTCCAAACCCCATTCGGACTCAGTGTCTCAGGTCCCTGCTCGACAAAACTTCCGGTAGGGGCCAATGCTGCCTCCGTCCAAAGTGCTCTACCAGACGAGTTGAACTCCAAGCTAACCAAGCTCTGGGAGCTGGACCAGGTGCCCGAAGCCCCGTCCTGCTCCCCTGAAGACAGCAAAGCAGTACAACATTTCTACGACACGGTCCAGCGCATTGATGGCCGCTTCTCCGTTTCCCTTCCACGAGTCTCCAATCCACCGATGCTGGGGGACTCCAGACGCCAGGCATACAAGAGACTGCTCTCGAACGAACGCTCACTGTCGGCTAAAGACAAGTTGGACGCTTTCAATAACGTCCTCAGAGAGTATGTCGACCTGGGACATGCCCACTTTGTCCCACCAGAAGAACTGCACAACTCACCGTGCTTCTATCTGCCGGTGCACGGTGTGTTTAAAGAGTCATCCTCCACCACTAAGTGCAGAGCTGTTTTCGACGCCTCGGCCGTCTCGTCCACCGGAGTTTCGTTGAACGACTGCTTGCTGACCGGACCCAACCTGTACCCACCCCTCACAGACGTCCTCATCAGGTTCCGCCTTCACCCAATCGGCTTGTCGGCGGACATATCAAAAATGTTTAGGGAGATCGCCCTCAACCTGGAGGACCGAGACCTCCACAGGTTCCTGATGAGAGACGCCCGGGGAGATGTGCGGGACTGCAGGATGGAACGCCTAACGTTCGGGGTCAACTGCTCGCCGTACATCGCGACGCAAGTCCTTCATCACCTAGCCAACATTTACTCGACATCACACCCTCTAGCTTCTAAAGCTATCCTGACTGCCTTCTATGTGGACGACTTCCTGTCAGGAGCGGACTCCGTAGACGCTGCAGACCATCTCAGAAAAGAACTCTGCGACCTCCTCACCCAAGCCGGAATGACCCTTCGCAAGTGGAGGTCCAACTCGCCCGAAGTCAGAGCCCTGGTTCCGCCCACTCTCCTGGACTCTTCTTCGGAGCCACCAGCCATTGCCCAGCCGGAGCAGTCACCGAAGGCTCTGGGGATTCACTGGGACACCCAAGCCGACACCCTCCATGTCGCTGTCCCCCCTCAGCCGGACACCTCCCACGTTACAAAGAGATCCATTGCCTCCGGAACTGCTGCCGTCTTCGATGTCTTAGGCCTCTTCTGTCCCACCATCATCCTTGCCAGAATCATCCTTCAGGACACCTGGAGAAGAGACCTAGCCTGGGATAAGCCCGTGCCCAGGGACCTCCAAGAGAAATGGATAGCCTGGTCGTCAAATTTACCGACCATCCTCTCCCATCCAATCCCGAGACGCCTCTCAGGATCCACCAGCCAACCCACGTCCATAGCTCTTCACGGTTTCTGCGATGCCTCCGCCCTCGCCTACGGCGCAGCGATCTACTTGCGGTCAGCCCACGGGGATGGATCCACTTCTGTCTCCTTAGTGACGGCCAAAGCCCGTGTCGCACCTGTGAAACCGATGACCATACCCAAGTCCGAATTGTTAGGAGCCCACCTCCTCGCCAAACTGCTACATCACACCGCCGCCATCCTGGACGTCCCGCTGAGCCACGTCTTCGCCTGGACAGACAGCGAGATTGTGTTATACTGGCTCCCGAAGCATCCCTCCCAACTGGACCGATTCGTAGCCAACAGAGTCCATGCCATCCAAACCCTCGTGCCTCCCAAACTTTGGAGACACGTCCGTTCAGCAGAGAACCCTGCAGACCTCGCTAGTCGGGGCATGAGTGCTCCAGACCTGATTGCCTCTAGTCTCTGGTGGTCAGGACCCCCGTGGCTTTCCCTGCCTCCATCTGCTTGGCCGACTCACAAACTCTCTAAGCCATCTGCCGCCATCTGTGCTGCTATCATCAAACCCTCCACATCTATGCCAACTTCTCAATCCAAGTTCCTCGATGACCTATGGTCCCGGTTCTCGTCCTTTCACAGACTTGTCAGGGTTATTGCCTGGATCCGTCGTCTGCGCAGGAAACCTCCTGACGCCTCCGTCACCCACCTCACCTCTGAAGAGACCTCAGACGCCAAGGCCCTCCTCTTCAAACTGGCTCAGCTACAAAGTCTGCCTGACGCCTACCATGCTGCACTCAGCACATCATCTCTACCGAAATCCAACGCCCTACACAAGTTATCTCAGACCAAGGATACCTGCAACTTTCCAGCAGAGTCAGAAACCCATCCAAACCATCCCAGCCATCCAAGCTGATCCCACTCTCTCCGAAGTCGCCGCTGACAAGGCTTCTAGTGGCCACCCTCCACGTCACGTACAGCCATGCCGGGATCTCTGCCCTCCACTCCATCCTGGTCACGACCTACTTTATCCCAAACTTACGAAACCTCCTCAAGTTCATCAGCAGACGTTGCCCCTCCTGCCAGCGAGCCTACGCTCGCCCGCTCACCCACGCCATGGGCATGTTGCCTTCCAGCCGTACCACTCCAGCCCCACCCTTCGACCGCACCGGGGTAGACTTCGCGGGACCATTCGTCCTCCGCCAGGGCTACACCAGGAAGCCGGTCTTGGTCAAAACGTACGCCGCAGTCTTCGTTTGCATGGTCACGAAAGCCGTGCACTTCGAGCTGTGTGTCTCACTTTCTACTGAAGAATTCTTGGCCACACTCCACCGTTTTGTGGCCAGACGCGGCTGCCCATCCCACCTCTTCTCAGACAACGGGACGAACTTTATCGGCGCCCGGGAGGAGATCCGTGAACTTCAGAAGCTCACAGAATCCAAAGAGACTACAGAAGCCATATCAGGCTTTACTCAGGCACACGGCATAACTTGGCACCTCATACCTCCCAGAGCCCCACACTTCGGCGGTCTCTGGGAAGCCGCCGTGAAATCTATGAAGACCCTCCTGAGGAAAAACCTCCAGCCTCACGCCCTGCGTTACGACGAGCTACTAACCGTGCTACTCGAAGCGGAGGCGATCCTGAACTCCAGACCTCTCCAGCCACTCCACACAGACGAAGCCTCTGAGGGAGCGTTCCTGACAGCCGGACACTTCCTGATTGGACGACCTCTGGTGGCACCTCCAACACCTAGCCCACCTACTGGAAAACTAAGCAGCCTAAGAAGATGGAACCTCACAAGCAGACTGACTGCAGACCTCTGGCAACAGTGGACGGCCTCCTACCTCGCATCATGCGCCCAACGCTCCAAATGGTGTCAGGCAGGCCGCCGACTACAAGTCGGAGACATAGTCTTTGTAAAAGACGAAACCCTCAAGACCAGGGATTGGCCCCTGGCAAAAGTAGAGAAGATCCACCCCGGCGACGACGGTGAAGTCCGAGCGATCACACTCCGATGTCACGGGCGTACCTACGTCCGACCAACCTGCAAGATTGTGCCCTTCTACTCAGAAGAAACCTCCACCACTACCTCAACCCAGGCCCGGAGGATGTCTGGGACCTAACCCAGACCAAGAGAACTCAATCATCATATGCCATGCCTTACCATTTACAACTTAATCATATTCATGTCTAACCACACTTACTACACTTCCATTTATCACCATAACCACCAACCCATAGCAACTTGTATCACACACTTTGCTTATATGTTCTGTAATTCCTATGTACAATTGTCTGATCAGTTTAAAACCCAAAGTCTCTAACACCAACAGGGATAATAGCCGCTTTAGGAGCTTAGAACAAGGCTGCAATTGCATTGCGACAGCGGCTGCGTTCTGAGTGTACCGCTGGCGTTTGGGGTCTTATCGCCTGGTCCTTCGACAAACTATACCACCTGTGGGAGATACACGCCTGTGCCTTACAACCACAGACACTCCCCCACAACCAGTATTATGAATACCAACCCAGACTGTACCAGTATTGTGAATACCAACCCAGTGTGTACCAGTATTGTGAATACCAACCCAGAGAGTACCAGTATTGTGAATACCAACCCAGAGAGTACCAGTATTGGAATACCACCCCATGGTAACAGTATTGTGAATACCAACCCAGACTGTACCAGTATGTGATACAAACCCAGACTGTACCAGTATTGTGAATACCAACCCAGAATACCAGTATGGGATATCAACCCAGGAGGGAACAGATTGTAATACCAACCCAGTGTGTACCAGTATTGTGAATACCAACCCAGAGTGTACCAGTATTGTGAATACCAACCCAGACTGTACCAGTATTGTGAATACCAACCCCGAGTGTACCAGTATTGTGAATACCAACCCAGAGAGTACCAGTATTGTGAATACCAACCCAGACTGTACCAGTATTGTGAATACCAACCCAGAGAGTACCGGTATTGTGAATACCAACCCAGACTGTACCAGTATTGTGAATACCAACCCAGAGAGTACCAGTATTATGAATACCAACCCAGAGAGTACCAGTATTATGAATACCAACCAAGACTGTACCAGTATTGTGAATACCAACCCAGACTGTACCAGTATTGTGAATACCAACCCAAGTGTACCATATTGGTGAATACCAACCCAGATGTACCATATTGTGAATACCAACCCAGATAGTACCAGGATTTATGAAACCAACCCAGTGTGTCCCAGTATGGTGTGTACCAGTATTGTGAATACCAACCCAGAGTGTACCAGTATTGTGAATACCAACCCAGAGAGTACCAGTATTATGAATACCAACCCAGTGTTTACCAGTATTGTGAATACCAACCCAGAGAGTACCAGTATTATGAATACCAACCCCAGACGGTACAAGTATTGTGCATACCAACCCAAGAGTGTTACCAGTATTGTGAATACCAACCCAGAGTGTACCAGTATTGTGAATCCCAACCCAGAGAGTACCAGTATTGTGAATACCAACCCAGAGAGTACCAGTATTGTGAATACCAACCCAGACTGTACCAGTATTGTGAATACCAACCCAGAGAGTACCAGTATTGTGAATACCAACCAAGACTGTACCAGTATTGTGAATACCAACCCAGAGAGTACCAGTATTGTGAATACCAACCCAGAGAGTACCAGTATTGTGAATACCAACCCAGTGTGTACCAGTATTTGAATTTCTAAACCCAGTGTTGTACCAAGTATGGAATACCAAACCCCGACCTGTACCAGTTATGTGAATACCAACCCCAGGGTACCAGTATTGTGAATACCAAACCCAGACTTACCAGTCTGTGATACCAACCCAGAGAGTACCGTATTGTGGGGAAATACCAACCCAGAGAGGTACCAGTATTGTGAATACCAACCCAGACTGTACCAGTATTGTGATACCAACCAAGTGTGTACCAGTTATTGTGAATACCAACCCAGTGTGTACCAGTATTGTGAATTCCAACCCAGACTGTACCAGTATTGTGAATACCAACCCAGACTGTACCAGTATTGTGAATACAAACCCAGAGAGTACCAGTATTGTGAATACCAACCCAGACTGTACCAGTATTGTGAATACCAACCCAGAGAGTACCAGTATTGTGAATACCAACCCAGAGAGTACCAGTATTATGAATACCAACCCAGACTGTACCAGTATTGTGAATACCAACCCAGTGTGTACCAGTATTGTTAATACCAACCCAGTGTGTACCAGTATTGTGAATACCAACCAAGTGTGTACCAGTATTGTGAATCCAACCCAGTGTGTACCAGTATTGTGAATACCAACCCAGACTGTACCAGTATTGTGAATACCAACCCAGTGTGTACCAGTATTGTGAATACCAACCCAGGACTGTACCAGTATTGTGAATACAACCCCCCCAGAGAGTACCACTATTTTGAATAACAACCCAGGACTGTACCGTATTGTGAATGCCAACCCAGCGAGTACCAGTACAGTAGTGTGAATACCAACCCAGGACTGTACCCAGTATTGTGATACCAACCCCGAGGTACCAGGATTGTTTAATACCAACACGTGTGTACAGTATTGGGAATACCAACCAGACTGTACCCGTATTGTGAATACACAACCGAGTACAGTATTATGAATACCAACCCCAGACTGTACCAGTCTTGGGTAATACCAACCCAGAGAGACCAGTGTAGGGACCTAACCCAGACCAAGAGAACTCAATCATCATATGCCATGCCTTACCATTTACAACTTAATCATATTCATGTCTAACCACACTTACTACACTTCCATTTATTACCATAACCACCAACCCATAGCAACTTGTATCACACACTTTGCTTATATGTTCTGTAATTCCTATGTACAATTGTCTGATAAGTTTAAAACCCAAAGTCTCTAACACCAACAGGGATAATAGCCGCTTTTAGGAGCTTAGAACAAGGCTGCAATTGCATTGCGACAGCGGCTGCGTTCTGAGTGTACCGCTGGCGTTTGGGGTCTTATCGCCTGGTCCTTCGACAAACTAATATACCACCTGTGGGAGATACACGCCTGTGCCTTACAACCACAGACACTCCCCCACATTTGGTCCTTCGAGCCGCCAGACGTTTCGGCATTCCTCTACCACTGGGCCATTACTATTCGATCACGAAGCCGACCTCTGTCCATAAAGCAACAGGGTCTCCTTCGCACTTCTCTATACTACCTACTCCACTATGACTGATGAAGCTACTCACCCCCCGTCTTTGGACCTGCTCCGCAGACAACGCGGACACCGCAGAGGCGCCATCACCAGACTAGGCAAACGCCTCTCTAACCTCTATGACTGTGACCTGTCTGACCATGCCCTGGCCCGCGGAGAAGCCTTCCTCCGTGACCTCGACAAAGAAGTCGCCATCCTCGACAAACTCCAAGACTCTGTGGAGGTTGCAGTTGCTGAGGACGCGGACGCCCTAGAAGCAGAATATATGGAACGCGAAAGACACAACGAAATCAATTCCAACCTCGACATTGAGGGGAAAGCCTTCCTCACACTGGCCCAAGCTTATGATCTGGGCAAGGTCGCAACTAAACGACTAGAAGATTTTCTCAGCCTACGTGACTTTTCCGCTCCGGAGGTTCGTAGCCAGCTGAAAGCCCTCCAGGACCTACATGCCACCTTCTGCTCCAAGTCTGCTCTGTCTCCCCGCTCTGCACAACTTGCGGACATCGCCACTTCCGTGAAAGACCTCCTCGTTGAAGCCATCAACAGGGTCCCAACTACGTCGTCTACTCCTGCTGCCACCACATCTACTGATCGTTCCACGGATCGACCACCACCCACCAGCCGTATGGCCCCACTCAATGTGGATCTTCCGAAATTCAAGGGAGACCCTCTGGGTTGGGCCAACTTCGAGGCACTCTTTGACTCCACCCTCACAACCAGGGCGGAGACCTTCAGTGAGGCGGACAAACGCTCCATCCTAGCAACCGCCATTCTACACCCTGAAGGACAGCGTATCCTTCAGGATGACCCTACTGCCTCTGTTAAAGACAGCCTAGCTCAGCTCCGACAGTACTTCGGACGGGCAGAGGTCGTAGTCCCACTCCTTCTCGAACGGATGCTCAACCTTCCACCGATCACTGAGTCCTTCAGCAGCCTCCAGGACTCCGTACAACGCGTCGTCAGAGGACACAAGTCTCTCGCAGCTCACATCGGGAACTCGCTATCACAGTTCCTCACCTACCTGATCAAGTCTAGACTAGACCCCCAGATGAGCCGTGATTGGCAGCAACACATTGCCAAGATCAAGAACCCAGACCTCGACGACTGGGCAGAGTTTGCCAACAACAAGATCTGCCACATGCGCCCGTCTCAGGTCCCGCCCCAGGACTCTAATCATGCGACGCCTCCGACGGCCGCCATCTCCACGCTGCCCCAGCACGCCACCATCTCTACCCCAGTTCCCCTCTCTTCGTCACCGGCGATACACTCCCTGCGCCCATGGCCAAGCCCCAAATGCGTTGCCTGCGGGGAGTCCCACCAGCTCAATCGCTGCCCCACGTTCATCGCACTTGACGTTGAGAAGAGGAATAAGACGGTCCGGGACAAACGTCTGTGCATAAACTGCTTTTCGGACAGGCACGGATGTAGACAATGCCCCAGCAAGTTCTCCTGCCGACACTGCGGTGGTAAACACCACTCCCTACTGCACAAAGATCGTGAACAGTCTTCGACGTCCGCCCCCTCCACCTCCAACGCGGCCGCCGTCGTCGACAACCCTCCTGCTCCTACCTCGCCTGCCTCGCCTCCGATGGACACCGCCTTCCCCAACACTGTGGTAGTGTCCCTCGAGAATGACTTCCACACCGCCAAAGCCAGAGCTATGTTTGATTCTGGTGCGGGTGCCTCATTGATGACGGAGGAGCTGGCTACACACTTGAAGCTCAAGCGCTACCCACAGCCGATGTCGATCTCGTGCACCTCAGGACGTATTAACTCCAAATTCTACGTCGTAACTCCACTCGTTTCCCACTGCCACACCTTCAAAACCAGACCCATCAACTTCATCGTAGTCCCCAACTTAATTTCGACTACTGTCCCTCCTAACAGGGATGAGATTCTCAAAACTCCATGCCTCAAGGATGCTACACTGGCTGATCCGAACTTTGGGGGAGCGATCGACATATTCATCGGCGTTTCCGACATAGACGACTGCGTCACCGAAGGCCCACGCAAAGTAGACGGATTACGATTATTCCAAACCCCATTCGGACTCAGTGTCTCAGGTCCCTGCTCGACAAAACTTCCGGTAGGGGCCAACGCTGCCTCCGTCCAAAGTGCTCTACCAGACGAGTTGAACTCCAAGCTAACCAAGCTCTGGGAGCTGGACCAGGTGCCCGAAGCCCCGTCCTGCTCCCCTGAAGACAGCAAAGCAGTACAACATTTCTACGACACGGTCCAGCGCATTGATGGCCGCTTCTCCGTTTCCCTTCCACGAGTCTCCAATCCACCGATGCTGGGGGACTCCAGACGCCAGGCATACAAGAGACTGCTCTCGAACGAACGCTCACTGTCGGCTAAAGACAAGTTGGACTCTTTCAATAACGTCCTCAGAGAGTATGTCGACCTGGGACATGCCCACTTCGTCCCACCAGAAGAACTGCACAACTCACCGTGCTTCTATCTGCCGGTGCACGGTGTATTTAAAGAGTCATCCTCCACCACTAAGTGCAGAGCTGTTTTCGACGCCTCGGCCGTCTCGTCCACCGGAGTTTCGTTGAACGACTGCTTGCTGACCGGACCCAACCTGTACCCACCCCTCACAGACGTCCTCATCAGGTTCCGCCTTCACCCAATCGGCTTGTCGGCGGACATATCGAAAATGTTTAGGGAGATCGCCCTCAACCTGGAGGACCGAGACCTCCACAGGTTCCTGATGAGAGACGCCCGGGGAGACGTACGGGACTGCAGGATGGAACGCCTAACGTTCGGGGTCAACTGCTCGCCGTACATCGCGACGCAAGTCCTTCATCACCTAGCCAACATTTACTCGACATCACACCCTCTAGCTTCTAAAGCTATCCTGACTGCCTTCTATGTGGACGACTTCCTGTCAGGAGCGGACTCCGTAGACGCTGCAGACCATCTCAGAAAAGAACTCTGCGACCTCCTCACCCAAGCCGGAATGACCCTTCGCAAGTGGAGGTCCAACTCGCCCGAAGTCAGAGCCCTGGTTCCGCCCACTCTCCTGGACTCTTCTTCGGAGCCACCAGCCATTGCCCAGCCGGAACAGTCACCGAAGGCTCTGGGGATTCACTGGGACACCCAAGCCGACACCCTCCATGTCGCTGTCCCCCCTCAGCCGGACACCTCCCACGTTACAAAGAGATCCATTGCCTCCGGAACTGCTGCCGTCTTCGATGTCTTAGGCCTCTTCTGTCCCACCATCATCCTTGCCAGAATCATCCTTCAGGACACCTGGAGAAGTGACCTACCCTGGGATAAGCCCGTGCCCAGGGACCTCCAAGAGAAATGGATAGCCTGGTCGTCAGATTTACCGACCATCCTCTCCCATCCAATCCCGAGACGCCTCTCAGGCTCCACCAGCCAACCCACGTCCATAGCTCTTCACGGTTTCTGCGATGCCTCCGCCCTCGCCTACGGCGCAGCGATCTACTTGCGGTCAGCCCACGGGGATGGATCCACTTCTGTCTCCTTAGTGACGGCCAAAGCCCGTGTCGCACCTGTGAAACCGATGACCATACCCAAGTCCGAATTGTTAGGAGCCCACCTCCTCGCCAAACTGCTACATCACACCGCCGCCATCCTGGACGTCCCGCTGAGCCACGTCTTCGCCTGGACGGACAGCGAGATTGTGTTATACTGGCTCCCGAAGCATCCCTCCCAACTGGACCGATTCGTAGCCAACAGAGTCCATGCCATCCAAACCCTCGTGCCTCCCAAACTTTGGAGACACGTCCGTTCAGCAGAGAACCCTGCAGACCTCGCTAGTCGGGGCATGAGTGCTCCAGACCTGATTGCCTCTAGTCTCTGGTGGTCAGGACCCCCGTGGCTTTCCCTGCCTCCATCTGCTTGGCCGACTCACAAACTCTCTAAGCCATCTGCCGCCATCTGTGCTGCTATCATCAAACCCTCCACATCTATGCCAACTTCTCAATCCAAGTTCCTCGATGACCTATGGTCCCGGTTCTCGTCCTTTCACAGACTTGTCAGGGTTATTGCCTGGATCCGTCGTCTGCGCAGGAAACCTCCTGACGCCTCCGTCACCCACCTCACCTCTGAAGAGACCTCAGACGCCAAGGCCCTCCTCTTCAAACTGGCTCAGCTACAAAGTCTGCCTGACGCCTACCATGCTGCACTCAGCACATCATCTCTACCGAAATCCAACGCCCTACACAAGTTATCTCAGACCAAGGATACCTGCAACTTTCCAGCAGAGTCAGAAACCCATCCAAACCATCCCAGCCATCCAAGCTGATCCCACTCTCTCCGAAGTCGCCGCTGACAAGGCTTCTAGTGGCCACCCTCCACGTCACGTACAGCCATGCCGGGATCTCTGCCCTCCACTCCATCCTGGTCACGACCTACTTTATCCCAAACTTACGAAACCTCCTCAAGTTCATCAGCAGACGTTGCCCCTCCTGCCAGCGAGCCTACGCTCGCCCGCTCACCCACGCCATGGGCATGTTGCCTTCCAGCCGTACCACTCCAGCCCCACCCT
>WLWD01003676.1_pt1 | contig 25991 bp, 19 predicted proteins | sample 6712731 | NCBI WGS metagenome assembly WLWD01 (sample SAMN12718690, study PRJNA576275) | sponge metagenome | isolation source: marine sponge | host: Mycale hentscheli | place: New Zealand: South Island, Marlborough, Capsize Point | collected 2014-11-01 | reverse complement strand
AATATAGATGAATATTTTGTGATGTAGCTAGCTAAGTAAGGATGAATAAACAAATGAAGTGAATAGCTAAGTACAGAAAACTGTACACAACCCGAAACTGTAGAGTTTTCCAGCAGCAAAAATGGTTCACTAATCTATTATAGGTACATACACACACTGAATATGCATCTAGCTAGCTTGATAAAAGGCTTCCCTTACCTGACCATGCCGAGAAAAACACTATTAACTAGACTACAATAATCTCCTCACACTCGTTTCAGTAGGGCTATCATCGAGAAGGAAAGGCGGCCAGATAACTGGTTTGCTAACCGGTAGGTGCCCGAAAGTTAGAGAGCACCTGGAACTCACTTTCCCGCGGGAATTAATTGAATCTGTTGTGGGTGTGGTTTGAAAGTAATCAAGTCTCTGCCAAAAGATCGCGTGGACTAATTTTTAGTCCTGGAGTCTATTTTGTGTTTCTCCTCAGAAACTACGAGTAGAAATGACTCCAAATTTCGTACACAGGCTGACTATGACCTTAGCTAGAAAATGTTCGTTGCAATTTTTTTTGAAAGAAAAAATTTCGGGCGCGCTGCCGCGAGGATCAAATCAGCACAGTGAACTAGACAAAACAAAGCAGAATTGAGAAAAAGTACAACGAAGGTTTTGAAGACAATCAACAAATGTAGCAGTAGACGAAGAATGGGCTCGTCAGCGACGGCACCCGCGGAGGAGTTGTGGATTATATACTTGAGGCTGAGGAGCTCGTAACTTGAACGAAACAGGCTCCCAAGGCCCATTCTTTTTATTTAGTTAGTCCATTAGCAGTACTCTTTAGGATCCACCCTTAGTTGGAGCTCTACAAACACCAATAAAAAAAGTTAGTAAACCCTAGCAACCAAAATCCAATTATTGTGAATATGTGCGTGGGCGTTGTCGCAGCACCCTTAATTAATGAAACCCCGTGTCACCGGATGTTCTAGGACTCAAATATACCGGAATTAGCGGACACAACGGCGCGCCACAGTTACTTATTTTGCTGTAATCGTGTTATTACATTAGCTACACTATGTTATTGCATTACGTTTTGTTTTTTATAGAGCTTCGACGATCAGTCCCAATATTATTATAGGCTTTGTCCGTTTTGTGCAGCACCAGTTCCATTCCCAGCATCTAGCTCTATATTGTGTATATTTAGAACTAAAATGGAAGATGCTGTCGCACAATTATCCTCCTGGAGACAGTGTCCATCCCGCTTACTTCAAGGAAAAATTCATTCTGAAATTGTCGTCGTAGGATTACGGGAATCTGGAAAATCGGCCCTTGTCAATGCTCTGTTTAGTGAAGAAGTTAGCCAAGAACGAGAAGCTTCATCTAAATCTGTTAAAGGAGGAGATAAGCATGTAATAAGTTACAAGGGTAACACCCTAGCTGTATGGGATACCTGTGGCTTTTTAGAGCATGGTAATCCTGAGAATGAAGATGCTTTTAAAGCTATTGAAGCTATTCCTTGCATGAAGGAAAATAAATGCAGTGCCCTTGTCGTTACTATAGCTATTGCCAAGATTCGAGAAAAACTCCAAAGACATCGAAGGTATGAAAAAGCTGAAGGAAATGTTTGGTGCAGATATTTGGGGAAATTTGCTTATAGTACTGACTCAAGCAAATCATCATTATGATATTATCACCAGTGAGAGACACACCGCCGATGAAGAATTTAATTTACGCTAAAATCATGTGGGGTGAAGCACAGTTCCGCACCTTGCTGCGGCGAGCCTGATGTCTACTTCTCGACCAATCCGTAACCTATCATTCCAGTCCCGGTTATATAAATTCTACTCGACCAGAGGTCAAGTTTACAGTTTGATCCTAAGGGTAAAATCATGGGTATAGATTTTGGCAAATCTGGCCAAAGTCGTTTCCAAGGGATGAAAGCCTTGCTATTGATGTGTATTCGGTATCAAGAATGTTGCTGCTTCAATTTTTTTTTTCTTGATAGCTTCCTAGCTTTGTAACGCTTTACCCGCAGATATCTACAAACAAAGGTGTGCTTAATACAGATTTGCGCTTGAATACAATGAAGCTAGTTTAGCATTGAGCCGCTTCACAATATGGTATCAAACTTGACCCATGACCCAAGGAAGAGAATGATATCAGCCGACACCCACCCTAACGACAGCGAGTACTGAAGATTTAGAGCCCTATGTGATAGAGTCGTTACGTCTGGAACGCTCCGAAAAACTTCCTTGATTAATTCTCTTTCTCTGGCTTCACCAAAAAGAAATTCAAAAGGAGGAACCATACGCAGTAGATGGAAGATCCTCCTTATTTTTCATAGTGGCTAGGACTTGCACTCTTATGAACTTATCACTATTGTCTTTTAGAAAAGTCCGGTTGTGGACCGTAGTGCGGTAAACAATTGTTTGCATTAAAATAAGTGAATCCAATGCTAACCTCACTAAAATTCTTGGTTCCTTCTCCGAGCTAAACACGAAACACTTTGTCATTGCATTGACTTATGCTAATGCTTTTGCTTTAGAAATACCATTTGAAACTTTGGTTGAAGCTCAGACTGCAAATATAAAAAAAATTCTTTCTATTCAGCCCAAGTTCAATCCTGAGTTTGTGGAGAGTGTCACAGTTGTTCCAGTGGGTTACCACAGTGAACCCATTATAAAAAATGATCCAACTAAAATGAACTGGATCATGAATCTTTGGCTGCAAATCATCTCAAACGCTAAAACTACAGCTAAGGCAGCTCTGCTCGTCATGGTGAATTATAACATATTAGGGCGTAAGCCTCTTCTAAAAAATGCATCACATTACAAAAAAAATTATGTTCAGCATTTGGTGAAGATTATGATAGATATTGTCAAAGAAAATGAACTACAAGTTAAGTACGACCTATAAACAAGTGAACTTTGTTTAGTTTTTAGTTGAAATAGCTAGTGTTACTTCTATATTGCTTCTTTTTCATTATTATAGTCTGTATTCTTACTTGTTATATGTAAATGACTTAATTTTAGTACTTACATGGGATCTTTATTAAGCCATGTAGAGCCATTACATGGAGGGAAACAAAAAGTGGGAATCGCCACTAAACTGTCATGAGGCAGTAAAACGACATGTATTTTAATAATAAAAAAAGGCAAATAATTGTAATGTAATCTACGTGTTTATAAAAAACAAAAACAAAAAAACAAAAAACAACAACATAATAGCATAAAGCTATTCTGACAATTTCTAGAGTCCCTAATTTCCCTGGTGGTTGGTGGGAGGGGATTCAAGGCTATGTCCCACTATATCCTAGTCTGCTTGATCAATGAATGCTCACACCTTTGTTTTTCCTGGACTGGCTTATTATCAATAGGCTCTTCGCTCTTGTGGGAGGAGTCACACCTCAATTTTCTCCTCCCACATGAACAATCACTTTTTTTGTCATTTTACATACATGTGATCTTATACTTTCGTTTTGTTTTAGCACCCAATTGCAGTATTCATATTTCGGTCTCGTCGTCATCTCATTGTATAGTGAATGCAGTGAATGCATTGCTTCACCGGACACATAAGTAGCTCAATGGCTACCAGTTAACAAAGAAGGTGCCATTTAACAATAGCTTATCACATTACTATGGTTTGTGGCCACTTCAATCCCAGATCATTACAATTCTTTGTTGGAATACAAGTTAAGTGAACACTGACAAAGAAATTTGTTGTGTCCTAGACTTTAGTTGAGTCGTAGAGGAAGAAACACCAGGTGGCTAGAATAGCTGCCAGAGATGGGGCTTGAACTCAGGACCTACTAACACAACCAGCTATACCAACACACACACAAAACAAACAAACAAACACACACAAAACAAACAAACAAACAAACAAACACACACACAAACACACACACACACACACAAACACACATTCATGCACACAACACACATATCAAACAATTCCCTATAATTTGACAAGTGATACCTAACAAGTCATGACAAGTGATGTAAAACAACTTAAAGAGGAACATTGGAGTCATCAATGACAGAAGCAGGCTACACTTAAAGAGTTGGACAACTACACTACAAGTACACTACAAGTTATCAATTGAAAGAAACACCATAATTTTGGACAACTACACTACAAGTACACTACAAGTTATCAATCTATGACAATTGAAAGAAACACCATATTCTCATGTATACATACCACTGATTGACTGATTATGAAAGACAGAAAAGGAATAATATGATGCCAACTTGTGCACATATTTTTTGTACTGTAGCTACATTTCAAAATAACTCCAAATAGTGCTCATCATATAGTAATAGCTATCAGCGTTCAGCTAGAGCATATCCACTATGTTAAGCATCTTGCTAAGAGTGGCATGTGTAATTTGTTTCCTAAGGCTGCAATTCAATTAGCTAGTAGCTATAATCAATTTTAAAGAACAATTACTAGCTTGACAAAAGCATATAATATAAGTCTGAATACAGGTACCTAAATGTGCAATGAACTGTGTAGAAAAAAATATTACAGGGGTGTATCGTCGATGCTGCATATGCCATAGGCCGAGCACATAGTGAGGCAGATATGGGTAATTGCCTCACACATTTTTTTATCAAACTACACTCACTATAATAATATAGTCCAGTCATTTTAAGGGGAAAAAAGGGTCAACCCAAAACAAATGGCAAGAAAAGGTTTCTCACAAGATTTTTGTACACCAAGTTGTTCTAAACAACATACTAAAATTCCTAAGGAAACCCTTGATGGGAAACACCTAAATAATGCTAAATCGTTAATGCATTATATATTACAATTCACTATACTTTGATACAGTTGTTATGATTAAAATAGTTATGCAAATTGTTATAAATAGTTTTGATGATAAAAATACTAAATCAAATGTTTTCCTTAGCTACTGTAGTTCAATTTACTGAGTTTCATCATCAAGTAATTCGGTTGAGTTGATACACCCTGATCCCTGACAATCACCACAAGCAACAGAGAACATTACAATATTGGACTGACCATCAACATGAGTTATGACTATTCAATTACTAAAATGCTATTTATGATTGGATTACATATATACTCAGCCATAAGCCTCATAGACATAATCAGCTATAACAGTTTCTATTTTGTTTATAAGGTCACTCACTGTAATCTGTTCATCATTTTCTTCTAAATATTTAGCCACTTCCAAAAATGCTTTTGTTCTTTCTATTTCTTGTGATCTAACCTAGCTTTAACTTTTTGGAACCTAGCTTGTCATTACTGTGAGCTGTAGGAATTTGCTTCTGTGTACTAAAGTTAGCATCACTATTCTTATGATAAACAGCATCTGCTGAATGCAGATCATGACTTAACAATTCGTGCCATAACAGTATGTGCTCATGAATCTTTTCTTTCTTGACACAAGTCAAGAAGTGTATCCTTCAACTTGATATTTCTGACAGGTAAAGCATTACAGTTTTTCCTTTTATGTGTACTGTGGGGGGGGGGGGGGGTCACAGGGGCTGACATGGGGGCCGGGCCCCCCTTTTGTTTACAAATTTGTTTACATGGTGACTTTTTGTTGTAGCTAGTGGACTCTCTCATAAAGATTTCAATATTATTCTTGGTTCAATGGCAACCTCTTTTTTCCCATGAGAGCCTATTTATGTCCTAAAAAATTATAACTGAATTGAGCAACGAAGTTAATGAAAATTTATTATGAAAAATCATAACTGAACTGAGCAACGAAGTTATATGAAAAATTAATAACTGAATCGTGCAATGAAGTTAAATGAAAAATTATAACTGAACTGAGCAATGAAGTTAGCTATATGAAAAATTATAACTGAACTGAGCAACAAAGTTAATGAAAAATTATAACTGAACTGAGCAACGAAGTTGTCAACCATTTGGTAATGACTTGTTGTGTAGAAAATAGGGAACCATTACAGTTAGAACTTAAAAAATTATAGTAAAATAGCTACTTTGTTTACTGTACTAATGATGTATATGAATTATACACTTCTTTTACTGGTACCCAGCCTTACTCCAGAAGAAGTCTGTACATTTCATTTAAGAGTGCACAGAGTCCAAAATTCTGGAGTAAGCACTGACTCAGTAATGGTACCAGTAAAGGAAGTGTATAATTGATATACATCATTAGTACAGTAAACAAAGTAGCTATTTTACTATAATTTTTAAGTTCTAACTGTAATGGTTCCCTATTTTCTAGAATAGCTATAGTAGGCAACAATATTAGCGTAACCGGGAAAGTCTTGGCCATATCATCAGCGAAACAGAAGCCAAGCTTTGAATCAGCTGCTAAATAAGTGATGTGTTTTGAGTAGGACCTGCCAGCATAATGCTTAAAATATTAGAATATATTCTATTTTTTTAATTCTAAAATAATTCATTATTGTTTCAAACTAATTGCACTTTTTTTCCATGAAATTCTCCAATTAGCTACAACTGTAGTTATAAAAAGTTAATGATTGCAGTAACAAGTCAAAGGTGTCATAAAATGAGTTATGATTCTTTTTGACCCTACTATAATGGGTGTTGTTATAAAGCACACAAACTACTTCAGCAAGACCTAAATATTTACCTTTCATGAATGATTCAGATGATCAGCATATTAATGTAAAATGACTTGTCCAAGATTACTGTTATAGATTTGACTAAAGTTAACATTTAGGAAGAACTCGATGTTAATGAGCCTATTTTACCCAGAAAAAAAAGTCCCAAGGTGACTAATTTACAGGGCTTCATGACTAGCTTCTTGCTGACAAAATTTGATGGTTTGATACTGTACTTCAGGATATTTTAAACAAAGTGAGCTCCAATGCCTCTTTTAAAAAATTGGGGCAAGTTCAGTAGAGCCATAAGTATAAAATGTCTAGGAGCTGGTGAGTTCTTGGTATATTGACTTAATTACCTTGGGTATTGTGTGGTTTGGCTGGGTCTGTTACTGGATGGGTTGGCAGTACAAGTCTCCCCACACTTCTGGCACAGCTGGTTAGTAGATGCTGCCACCAGACTTCTGTATCCAGTAACAGACCCAGCCAAACCACACAATACCCAAGGTAATTAAGTCAATATACCAAGAACTCACCACTCCTTTTTAAAGTAGTTCCAACGATATGTCATATCTTCTGTACTTAGCGGCTTAGTGAAGAGGAGTATATCTATACATGTCCAAATCATCAATGTCATTGATTGCATCACTCTCAATAGACAGGCCACCAATTCGCACTGCCTATATTACAAAATATGATCATGTATATAAGCTATATTGTTACTATTGGTATGTATACCCTCTCATCCAGTGAGTATCATGCTCATGAAACCCAATTGATACTTCATAAAACTAATATAATGTGCATGTAGTATGTATTTGTATATTTATGTATGTATGTATGTATGTACGTATATATGTATGATGTATGTATGTATGTATGTATGTATGTATACAGGGACAAAGGAAGCTCTCATAAATTGGTCAGGCCAGGAAGTGGTGTGGCTAAAACAGTTCATGGGTGTATTAGCTAAGGATAATTCATGGGTGCCACAAGCCTATACATACTTTCATTCGCTATTATAAATAGCTAGCTAAATAAAAAAGAAATTTGTTACCCTGATGAAGGCAGTCTTTTTAGACAGAAATTTAAGTTCGGGCTTCCAAGCGAGAGCTGTACAATGCCTGTGTCCTCTCTGTACTTTTCTAACAAACATGCTAGAAAGTTGAACTCTAAATAATAAGGAGTAAATCCCATTTGCTCATGTACATTCAAACTCAATCAAAATAGTAGTTACATGAATCAATGATAAGTACAACTGAATGGAGTAGGTAAGGATCATCAGTTAAATGATAAGTGCAACTGAATGAATTAGGTAATGATCGTCAGGTGAATATAATGTTCTCTATCTCCCCCCAAGTCTTTGACCCATGATGGTTAAAGGCTGAGCTTCGTATAAGTCAAAAGAATCGGTCTGGGGGTTTCCTTTCTCTTACTGATCGTCTCAATGGCTTTGGTGATGGAGTATATAAGGGCGGGGTAAGGGTAGTGACTGGTATAGGATCCGGGAGTCGGGGGGGGACTGGTCGGAGGGGGTTGGGGGAGCAGGCTGTCCCTGGGAGGCAGGTTAGGGGGTTTCGTGGTGTTGACATCTTCATTGGTCCCGGTTGGAGTGGGCCCAGGTGTGTCCGGTGGTAGACATGTGGGAGGTGAAGTTGTAGGTGAGATGTCATCAGGAGATGAGGTTGAGGGTGGGATGCCATCGGGAGATAAGGTTGGGGGTAAGTAAGCAATGTCCTCCATGATGGACCTTCTTTTGGATGGTGGGTGTACAGGGATGTACTTCCTGAGGAATTTCCTGTTCCTGAGTGTTTGCCTGCCTGACCCGTCTATTCGAATGAGGTACTGATGGAATTGGCGCACTTCGATGACGATGCCGGTTCGATCCCACTTATGTGGGTGAGGGCCAGTCTGATTTTGTATTCTCACCCGGTCACCAGTACTCAGTGGGGTTAGGGCTCTGGTGTGCTCACTCCATCGGTCCTGGTGAGACATGTGACGCTGTCTGAGTGCTGATGTGCCCTGGTGGGCAGCGTGTAGGGCAGACAGGCATGAGGGTCGTAGAGAGGGTGGGATGACGATTCTATCTTTGTAGACAATGACACCATCACTGCTGTACAGATGTTGTCTGAATTGGTGGTATTCTCTGATGGATGGTGGCAGTTGGTGTTTGAGGTCAGGGATTCCGTCTTCAATTGTAGAGAGGAGGAGGAGCATGTTGTCAGTAGACGCCCTGGATAAAGCAAGACATTTTGTCCTGGGATGCAAGAATCTAACCATCGCTGTTGACCACAGACCACTCCTAAAGATATTTGGTGATAGATCCCTAGATCACATCTGCAACACTAGACTGAGGAACCTGAAAGAAAAAACCCTGAGATACCATTTCAAAATCGTCCACATCCCTGGTGTCAAACACAAGGCCCCTGACACCCTCTCAAGACACCCAACTGGTGATTGCCACCCACCCAAAATGGTCCTCCATGACGACATCCACAGCATCCAAGATGGTGTTGCTACCCCTCCCCTCCGCATCCCCACTCAACTCATAGCTGGCATCTCAACAGATAACCAACTAGACTCTATCCAAATGGAAGACCAACTACAGAGTTCACTCATCTCATCTCTACACTCCCTACATTCCATCAATTGGGAGCAAGTCCAAATCGCTACATCATCTGATACAGCCAGTGCTTCACCTTCGATTGGAGCATAACGTGATTCAGCTGCATGTGTGAACCTACTGCCTACTAAGGTTATCTTCCAGCCATATTTGCAGCAGAAGAGATCACTGGAGGGGCAGGAGCAGTGTTTCTGGAACAACCAATAACCAATTCCGTCTTTGGACCAGTCAGTGGCTAGGCATGTGGGCTTGGACTTGTCAAAAATTTTGACTCCACTGTGGATTTCGTCAATGATGGTTAATTTCGACTTTTCAAAGGCTTGCTGTAGGTCATTGTTCCAGTGGAACTTGTTGCTGGGCTTGAGGAGTTCCCGGAAAGGTAGCATTACGTCAGTCATGCTGAATGCGTACGATACCTGATTCACCAAACCAAACCAGGATCTTACGTCCGTTACGTTTTGTGGTGTAGGGAAGTCGGAGATGGCCCTGATGTACTTCTTGCATGGTCTCACAGTGTCATTGGTGATTTCAAAGCCTGCGAATTCAATGTCATCTTTGGCGAATCTGAACTTATCTGGGTTGAGGGTAATACCGTGTCTGCCACAGATGTCTAACCAGTTGGATGCTTGGTAGAAGCTTTCTTCTATCGTGTCAGACCATAGCAGTGTGTCATCTACACATTTTGTTTTGTTGGGTATGGACGAGGTGATCTCATCATATCGTCTAGTGTATCCATCACCTGAGGCAATGTAGCCTTGTGGGGCCGTGCGATATCTGTAGCGGCCCCATGGGGTGATGAAGGTGGTAAAGTGTCTGTCTTCGGGATGAAGAGGAACGCTGTGGTAGCCATTCCATGCATCAAACACGGTTTTCTTCTTCCCTTGAGGGACTGACCTCGCCTGGTGGAAGGGTGATTGGGTGTGGTGCGTTTCCCTGGTGGCATGGAGGTTGAGTGGCTGGAAATCGATGGTCCTTCTGAATGTGCCATTTTTCTTGGCACAGATAACCATTCTGTGGCACCATGTAACAGGTTCTCCAATAGGTTCAGGTTCCAACACTCCAAGTCTCACATCCCTGTCGAGGCCATCTTTGACATTGTCTTGCCAGTGAAGGGGTACTGGGATGGGTGAATGATGAGCGGTTGGGGATGCTTGTGGGTCTATCATAAGTCGCATTGGTGGGCCTTCCATGAGTGGTAGGGTTTGGTGTTCACAGACATTGAAGGTACTGGAGCTATAGTAGTCAAGGAGGTATTGCTGGAGTTTCTCCCGGTTGGCTTCTGTGGCTGGGTACGGCAGGGAGGTAGGGATTGGTGGTGGTTTAGTACGTTTGAGGCATTGACAACCATGTTGTGATGGGGGTGTGGAATTCGTGGCGGCGCCAATGGAGCCGTTAAGACTGGTTTCCTTGACCTCGTCTATTGCCGGGAAATTATGTGAGATGATTTCCAGGTCTGAAGATGCCTCTCTGCTGAGGAAGAACTTGTCAGTACTGTTAGTCACATAGACCATCTGCCTGGTAGACATCTCTTCTCCTTTGCCGCTTTTCGCGGATAGCCTCAGTATGGCAGCACCCAGAATGTGAATATTGTGGTTGTCTGCTGCATGCATCCTGAGATCAACAGGGATGAGGTCTCTGGTGGACAGGCCAAGCTTCTTTATGATTTTGAAGCCTGCCAGGCAGCTTTGGCAGCCTGTGTCGGCCATGGCACTGGTGAAGGCCTGGTTTTGGGGTGATTGGAGGGGAAATCCAAAATGGTCATAGTCCTCCTGCTTGATGCTCATCTGAAGTCTGATGTGTGGCTGGGGTTTGGACTGTTTCCTTGATCCTTTGTGGTCTGATCAAAGATATGGTGGTCCAGTGTAGCACTTTTGGTCACCTTTGCTGATGTGATTTCGCATAGTGTTTCGAATATGGCACTTTCGCGTTCAGTGGCCCTGGCCAATTTTGTGTCAGCTTTGCTTCTGCACATCTTCCCAAAGTGGTGGTCTCTATCACAATGGTCGCACTTGGTGCCAAAGGCAGGACACTCAGTTCTTCTGAGTCTTGTTGGGGGGTTTCTTCCGTGCCCTTTGGTCCCGCAATACGTACAAGTGTCCTGGTCCTTTGATGGGCCCCTTAGTTGACGGTATTTTTTGCTTCTTGTATGAGCTGCCAGCTACTGCATCTGTTACTTGTGGTAGTAGCAGGCGGGATGCTGACCTCTTTCCTGCCTCTTTTGCCTCGACGAACTTGAGGACTTGCTCCCATGTCATGTCTTGGTTCTCGTCTCCTAGTAGATCCATCTGTATCTCAGTGTCATCCAAGCCTCTGCATAACACATCCCTGAGTATTGCTTCAGTATAGTCCACGTTGGTATCACAGCCTGTGCACTGCTTGGTATACTTGCAGATGCTTGCCTGCCCTCTCAACCTCGCTCCGTAGGCACGTATCGGCTCGTTTTGGTCCTGCCTCATGTTGTGTAGGGTCACTCTTGCTACCATTGTGTTCTCTTCCCTTACGGCTAACCTCCTCATGGCCCCGAACACTGCGTCTTCGGGCATTCCAGTAAGGGTGCCTCCAGCATTCCTGGTGAGGTCCCTGCGGAGCTGGTCATCACAGCACTCCAATAGTTGGATGATCCTGTCTGTTCCCTCTAATTTGGTCGCCTTTACGTAGTCATTCCATCTCGATTTAATCCAACAACAATCATAATATCTGTTTTAATCCTATATCAACTGTTTGCCAGCTGTGATTTAGCTATTTTATACTGTTATAACCTTACAATTAATCATAATAATAATAGCTAGTTCAAACATTTCAGCTCAGCAACATACATAAACGTGCATGCACACACACACATTTGTTTCCGCTCTTCATAATTGTTTTGCATTTTTTAAACTTAACACTTTTGATAGCTTCATAATGTTGCTCACCTTTTATTATAATATAAACATGCATACTACATAATCATGGTACATATATTAGCTCCACTTACTCACACAATACACATATACCAACAATGTGAATTCTTTTGCTATCTCTAGGAGTCACACACACCTGGCAGAGCCAGGAAGCCTGTGCACTAAGCAGGCACTGTGAGCCATGCAAGCAAAGCTCCTGGAGCCAGACTAGGAACTCGCAGGAGAACAGGCCTTTCCTCACAGCAAGTGGTGCGGGCACCCGACCAGTCCCTACTGGAGCATTGCTGTTTCATGAGAAAAGACCTTGAATTTGCACCCCAGCAAATGCCAGGTCCCCAATCACAGCTGGGTGGACTGGTGGTGCTGGTGGGAGGTAGTCTGAGGTAACCAGACCCTTTACCAAACAATGCCAGGTCCCCAATCACAGCTGGGTGGACTGGTGGTGCTGGTGGGAGGTAGTCTGAGGTAGCCAGACCCTTTACTTAACTGTTATGAGGAGAAGGGTCTGGGGACAATCTTGCACCATTGGCTGTTCAAGAGCCAAGATTTTGGGATGTGGTTAGTTAACATTTTTTGTCGTATCCAAGGTATCCCTCGGTAAAGCAAGAATGCCAGATGGTGAAGAAGGGAGGAAGAAGCGACAAGCATTTTGAGATACAATTGCTAGCCAAGAATTTCAGCACTGGGAAACATTGGTTAGAAGGTATGAAGGTACTGTTTTTCATTCAATTGGTCCCACATCACATCAGATTGAAGTGACTGATGGCCATGTTACTTGTCATCATGTTAGCATCTTAGCTAAGAGGGCATCTTATTCTACATCAGTAAATGAAAAAGACTCTTAGTAACTGGACAGATATGGGACTGGAGATAGTAGGACCCATTACAAGAGATGTATCACACACAGCGGCAGAACTTCGTGGAGAAAGTAGTGTTTTTAGTTAACTAAAACGAGAACCCCTTACAGTAAGAAGAACTAGAAAACATGAAAAAATAAATACAACTAAATATTATAAAAGACAGCAAATTCGATCAAAACTAAAACTACCAGTGTATGACAAAAACTATAACTAAGCAATTTTATTGTAACCAATTTACCTTGAATTATGTCATTATTAAATGAAGATATAAATTGCAATTAAGTAAACATTCTCTAAACTAAATAGATCACACTTTATATGTTGAGTTGTATTTTGTGTTTCCTGTTGTGTATCACTTACTTAACCAGTGATTTTTGTATTTGATTCAGAATAAAAAGTTGTAAAGTTGTAGTTGTAAACAATGGTGTTGTCGTGATTAAAACTTTATTATGCATGTGGTCTAGCTCAAGTGCTGTAGGCCCCCTGTTCCAAATCATCTTCCTATACTCCTGTTATGACAGTTGTTGGATTGGTTCAACTCAACAGTTTTTGATAGATGATGAAATATTTGCTATATACTTAGCTACACAAATACAAGATAAATATATTTTCATAATCACGGCACATAGTTACTTTCTACATAGTCACACAAATACTTCACTAAGAGTGTTAAAAGGTTGTGGTGTTAGTTGCTGTACCAGATCTCTCCAAGTTAAATATACAGTGAAACTGCTCTACAAAAGCCACACATAAGGCAAGTCTTGTAGAGAGTTTGGCTGTTTTCAGTGTTTATTTTTCTATCGTTATTTCATTCATGTGGTGTTGTTGAGAATCATGCTGCTTTTTGGAGTCTCTTTGTAGAGAGGTTTCTGTCGTACTTACAATAGCCAGTCTGGTTTAGTTGATCCTTTTACATATTATTTGGTACTTTTAAGTGGGGGGGGGGGGGGGGGAAGGGGTAAATAATAATAATGATAATATTTTGAGTTTTAAATGTATGAAAAGTCAAAGGTTGAGTGGTTTTATAAATATTTTTGAGTGGCTGAATTTGTACTATTTAACACAAACAGATAGCTATAAGCTAATGACATGTTGAGTTCTGTTAGAAGCTCAGGTTTGAACTAGCTCCTTACTGGTTGACACTCTTATATAGCCACTAGGGCCTGCTGAAGTATTATGCTTGAATTTTTTAGAATTAGCTATTCTTTCTTTTTTATTCTAAAAATTGTGTTATTAACAAGACATCAATGGATAAACAAAAAGCTAGCAATCAAATGAATAAGTAAATAATATAAATAAATAAATAATTAAATAAAAAATAACATCAATAATAATGATGATGATAATAATAATAGTAATTATAATAATAATAATAATAATAATGATAGTAATGATAGTAATAATAATAATAATAATAATAATAATAATAATAATAAAATAGTCATATTCAAAAATTATTATTCCATAATGATGTTCTTATTATTCTAATTAGAAACAAGTGAATTGATTGCAGTAGCTGTATGAAGTTAGTACATTATGAAATGAATGAGTGAAAGTATATAGTAGCAGTCTCTCTTATAGAGGATTCAATATAGCTAGCTAATCATTCAGTGAAAACCTTGAATGTCACCACAAAAATGCTCAATGAATCAAGAAAACATGCTCAGGTGCAGCTGAAAAAGTTCAATTTTTCCTTTTCTGCCTTTCATAATCAGTAATCAATGGTATGTACATGTATGAGAATAATGGTGTTTCTTTCAATTGTCATAGCTAGATTGATAACTTGTAGTGTAGCGTAAGACCTCATTTATCGGACCAAGTTTGCCCCACAACCATAACTCATTAGCTGAACGATTTAAAAATTTATTGTTAGACCAATCATGAGGTTATTTCCATTCTATCGCCTTGCAATACTCATATTTTTAAAACACAATTTGCAGGTCGCTGTGCAGAGGCAGTGCAGAAGCAGTTAGGCCTCGATTATCGCCCAGGACCACCAAATATCGGCCCGTCGTAGTGTCCGCGAACAAACATTCAACCCCATCACAAAACTACACTATTTAAATATCACCATTGAATTTTTCACACACTACTATCCTTTACCAAATTTATTCCATAGAATTCTTATTTCACATTTTTTATGTTCGTACTTAATTTCCTATAGGAATAGTCCTTGTAAATTAGCGTACAAAGTATAAAGGGTGGCAAAAAAAAAAGTTTTTCTGTTCAACCTATGACCATAGCTTCAACTAAATTGCCCATTTTATTACTCAATTGTTTCTTCTGATTGAAGGTGGGGGGGGGGGCAGTAGATGAAGTTTTAGGGGACTGTAAGAGAATATTGTTTATTGGAAGTGTTTACTGTAAAAAGGACAAAGCACCCCCCTTCTCAATCTGAAAAAAAAAAAAAAAACCCTTCACCAGCATTACAACAATGTGCTACCGCCATTAGAGTTTACTTCATTTTCATTGGAATGCCAACAAGAAAAAAAAAATCATGACTTACAAAAAAAATGAAAAGATCAAATGCTACGAATCAAAGTTCAGAGTTCAACATATGGAACAAAGTTTATTTTCACCATTGGGGTTTGGTACGACACAGTCTTCATGAATCCACCTTGAACAGATTCACTGAAGCCATTCTCTGCCCGTTCCTTCGTCCTCTTCAAAAGAACTGAAGCAGACACAACATAAGTCTGTGAATATGCTACTGTCCATTGTAACTTTTGATCTCTTGTGCAGAGTACATCTACTTGTAATCTTGCTCCCATCTGAAATGAAGGCGTAACTTGAAAAATTTGAACCCTGAAATATCAGTTACAAAGACAAATGAATGATTTTTGTTTCCTGTTGTTGTTTTTTGTTTATAGTCAGTCCATAGATTTGAAGTTCTATTGTTCATTAGACAGCACTTAGTTTGGGGACAGTTGGGACAAACTTTTTTCTATATGAAACCATTTACAGGAAAATAGGGCACAACGCGGCCTCCATAAAAAATAAACTGTTTTTGAACTAACACATTTTATCAGGGTGTGGTACATGCTACGACATCTGTTGTGATGTGTGAACTTGATCCCAGGGGTGTGGTACCTGCTAAGACATCTGCAGTGACGTGCGAACTTGATCCCAGGGGTGTGGTACCTGCTAAGACATCTGTTGTGACGTGCGAACTTGATCCCAGGGGTGTGGTACCTGCTAAGACATCTGTTGTGACGTGCGAACTTGATCCCAGGGGTGTGGTACCTGCTAAGACATCTGTTGTGACGTGCGAACTTGATCCCAGGGTGTGGTACCTGCTAAGACATCTGTTGTGACGTGCGAACTTGATCCCAGGGGTGTGGTACCTGCTAAGACATCTGTTGTGACGTGCGAACTTGATCCCAGGGGTGTGGTACCTGCTAAGACATCTGCTGTGACATGCAAACTTGATCCCAGGGGTGTGGTACCTGCTAAGACATCTGCTGTGACATGAGAAGTAGATCCTGAATGTGTGGTGACTGCGATTTGAGTAGGCAATTCAGTGAGTGTTGTAACAGCCAGGGAATTGTGGTGGAACATTGTATTTGAGCCATTCTGTGTACTTAGGATCAACCAAGTCATATCCTTCTTCCAAACGTTGAGCAAAAAGAAGTTCCTCTTCAAGGGTGAAGGTTGTTGAGGTACCAGCTGACTGATCAGCAACTAAATCTTCTTCATAATGTCCTGTATTGATCATTACTATGGTCATTTGCCTCACATTCGATAGACACACTGGTAGTAAGTGGTCCATCACCTAAGGAAAAAATATAATCAATTTAACAGCATACTGATCAAATCCACTTCTCCAGTAGACTAGGTCAAAACATTTAGTTATGAGTACCATAATATTCAACAAGTACACTGTGTACAAACTTTAGTTGTCCTTAGCTAGTACCAAATAATAAAACCCTTACCACAGACAGGCTTTCATTTAGAGAGTTAAAATATCAGGTTTTTTCCTTCTTTTTTTTTTAAATATAAATTTAGCGTACAATACATAAGTTAAAGCTAACTACCCATGAGCTAATGCTATGGCAGCCTGAAAAAAGTGACACAAAATAAAGCATGATAAAAAAAGGAAATATCGCAGTAGCAACAGGAATTAGAATTGACCTTATCCTTGAAACCATACCCAAATTTGGAAATATATTGACAATTTGTTATGGAGTATTAGACAAGGTAAAAAATCATGCTCAAGTCCAGCTACAGTTACATCACAACATAACTAGCTAGGTACATACCTACGAATAACCACAGTAGTGATCACACGTATGTGAATGCCAGTCTCTGAAATCGTTTCTATCTTTAGTAAAGCGTGACAGGTTTTACACGTATATTCTGTTTTAACTCTGATATTTCTCACTATCCTGCAATAATCACAATCCTTAGGCTCAGTTAAAAATTCCAACTGGTGAGAAGCACGAACTGAGCAATACCTTCTATATGAATGACCCCATACATCATTGTACAAATATATCTTGCTAGCTTCACGATTATCTGGACGAGATTCTTTTGAACCCATCCGCTACAGAACAGCTACTAACTTCCACCAGACAACATCAACAAAAGCAGCTTCTTACTTAGATAAGACGATGAGTATTAATTAGAATTAATGGCGCCTTTTTGTGGCACACGCGTGTTTTAGCTAACTTCACTCAATGGTGGCCGGACGATAATGCAATACGAGGGAGGCGATAATATATGTCAGTCGATATTCGAGGACTTACGCTACCTGTAGTGTAGTTGTCCAACTCTTTAAGTGTAGCCTGCTTTGTCATCGATGACTCCATTGTTTTTTCTCAAGTTATTTTACAGTACTTGTCAAGACTTGTTAGGTATCACTTGTCAAATTAAAGGGAATTGTTTGATATGTGTGTTGTGTGCATGAATATGCGTTTGTGTGTGTGTGGGTGTGTATGATTGTGTGTTTGTGTGTGTGTATGTGTGTGTGTGTGTATTGGCTGGTATAGCAGTGGTTGTGTTAGTAGCAATTCATTCCATCTGGTGTTTCTTCCTCTACGACTAATATAGAAATACCATCCAGTTCAGCAACCTCAACTAAAGTATAGGAGGACAATAAATTTCTTTGTCAGTGTTCACTTTACTTGCATTCCAACAAAGAATTGTAATCATCTGGGATTGAAGTGGCCACAAACCATAGTATAGTGATAAGCTATTGTTAAATGGCACCTTCTTTGTTAACTGGTAGCCATTGAGCTACTTATGTGACAGAAGAATGGCAAAAAAAAAAGGAGAAAATAGAAGAGACTTTTTGGTTGTCAACTTCCAGTGAAGATAAAGAGTTAACTCAAGAAAAAATAGTGTGTAGGGGGAGGGGAGGGGGGGGGGGGGGGGGGGGGGAGGGAAGCTACATTGGCTTGAGTGGCTGGGTCTTTCTATCAGTAGAGTGTAAGCAATGCATTCATTATACAATGGCAATGGGCCCAGCTATTGCTGGCCATAACCAAAAGGTAACTATAAAAAACAAAAGATGACAACGAGACTGAAATATGAATACTGCAATTGGGTGCTAAAACAAAACAAAAGTATGAGATCACATGTAAAATGACAAAAAGTGAATGTCCATGTGGGAAGAGAAAATTGAGGTGTGGCTCCTCCCACATTAGAGTGAAGAGCCTAATGGTAAAAAGCCAGTCCAGGAAAAACAAAGGTTTGAGCATTCATTGATCAAGCAGACTAGGATATAGTGGGAAATAGCCTTGAATCCCCTCCCACCAACCACCAGGGAAATTAGGGACTCTAGAAATTGTCAGAATAGCTTTATGCTATTATGTTGTTGATGTTTTTTTGTTTGTTTTTGATAAACATGTAGATTACATTAGAATTAGCTACTTGCCTTTTTTTATTTATTAAAATACATGTACATTTTACTGCCTCATGACAGTTTAGTGGTGATTCCCAATTTATGTTTCCCTCCATGTAATGGCTCTACATTTCTTAATAAAGATCCCATGTAAGTACTAAAATTAAGTCATTTACATAACAAGTAAGAATACAGACTATAATAATGAAAAAGAAGCAATATAGAAAGTAACACTAGCTATTTCAACTACAAACTAAACAAAGTTCACTTGTTTATAGGTCGTACTTAACTTGTAGTAGTTCATTTTCTTTGACAATATCTATCATAATTTTCACCAACTGCTGAACATAATTTTTTTTGTAATGTGATGCATTTTTTAGAAGAGGCTTACGCCCTAATATGTTATGATTCACCATGACCAGCAGAGCTGCCTTAGCTGTAGTTTTAGCGTTTGAGATGATTTGCAGCCAAAGATTCATAATCCAGTTCATTTTAGTTGGATCATTTTTTATAATGGGTTCACTGTGGTAACCCACTGGAACAACTGTGACACTCTCCACAAACTCAGGATTGAACTTGGGCTGAATAGAAAGAATTTTTTTTATATTTGCAGTCTGAGCTTCAACCAAAGTTTCAAATGGTATTTCTAAAGCAAAAGCATTAGCATAAGTCAATACAATGACAAAGTGTTTCATGTTTAGCTCGGAGAAGGAACCAAGAATTTTAGTGAGGCTAGCATTGGATTCACTTATTTTAATGCAAACAATTGTTACAGCACTACTGTCCACAACCGACTTTTCTAAAGACTCTAGTGAAGCTTCATAATAAGTGCAAGTCCTAGCCCCATATGAAAATAAGGGAGGTTTTTCAACTACTGCGTATGGTTCCTCCTTTTGAATTTCTTTTTGGTGAGCCAGAGAATTAATCAAGGAAGTTTTTCCGGAGCGTTCCAGACCTGTAACAACTATTTTCACATAAGGCTCTAAATTCTTCCAGTACTCGCTGTCGTTAGGGTGGGTTTCGGATGATATCATTCTCTTCCTTGGGTCATGGTTGTCCAGTTTGACAACCATATTGTGAAGCAGGCTCAATGCTAAACTAGCTTCCTTGTATTCAGCGCAACTCTTTATTAAGCACACCTTTGTTTTGTAGATATCTGCGGTAAGCGTTACTAAAGACAGGAAGCTATCCAAGAAAAAAAATTTTGAAGCAAATAATTTATTGATACACACATCCAATAGCAAAGGCTTTTCATCCATTGGAACTACTTTGACCAGATTTTGCCAAAGATCTAATACCCATGATTTACCCTTAGGCTCAAACTGTAACACTTGACCTTCTGGTTCGATAGAATTTATATAACCGGCTGGAACGATAGGTACTGACCTGGCTCGAGAAGTAGGCATCAGCTCGCTCGCCAGCAAGGTGCGAACTTGCTTCACCCATCCTGAATATTTAGCTAAATAACTTTCCTCATTGGCGCTTGTTCTCTCACTGGTGATAATATCATAATGATGATTTGCTTGAGTCAGTACTATAAGCAAATTTTCCCAAATATCTGCACCAAACATTTCCTTCAGCTTTTTCATACCTTCGATGTCTTTGGAGTTTTTCTCGAATCTTGTCTTGGCAATAGCTATAGTAACGACAAGGGCACTGCATTTATTTTTCTTCATGCAAGGAATAGCTTCAATAGCTTTAAAAGCATCTTCATTCTCAGGATTACCATGCTCTAAAAAGCCACAGGTATCCCATACAGCTAGGGTGTTACCCTTGTAACTTATTACATGCTTATCTCCTCCTTTGACAGATTTAGATGAAGCTTCTCGTTCTTGGCTAACTTCTTCACTAAACAGAGCATTGACAAGGGCCGATTTTCCAGATTCCCGTAATCCTACGACGACAATTTCAGAATGAATTTTTCCTCGAAGTGAGCGGAATGGACACTGTCTCCAGGAGGATAATTGTGCGACAGCATCTTCCATTTTAGTTCTAAATATACACAAAATAGAGCTAGAAGCTGGGAATGGAACTGGCGCTGCACAAAACGGACAAAGCCTATAATAATTGGGACTGACCGCTCTGAAACAAAAAATCGTCAAAGCTCTATAAAAAACAAAACGCAATGCAATAACATAGTGTAGCTAATGTAATAACACGATTACAGCAAAATAAGTTCCGGTAACTGTGGCGCGTCGTTGTGTCCGCTATTTTCCGGTATATTTGAGTGCTAGAACATCCGGTGATACGGGTTTCATTAATTCTAAACCTATCCAAAGTGATAAAAATGGCGGTATTCTGGTTGTAATTTGTATGACTCCCCCTGGCTTCTAAATATACTTCCATTGGGCATAGCTAGCTGCTATCACTAAGGACAGACTGCTTTAAACTTTATTTTAGCCATCAGGGTGACATGCAGATATAATTAAATAGTAGCTAGGCGCTGATTCAGAGGAAATTACTGTATTTAGGGTCCCTGATGGCCCTCGATTGTAGCGTCCCGAGCGCAGTGAGGGCGCTACACTTAGAGCCTGAGGGACCGTAAAAACAGTAGTTAACGACTGCCACGCAGCGCCTAACTAATTTAGAACTTAGCAACAGTTCCTAACAACACAATTGGAGGTACTCTACAATAGACGCCCTGCCCTGAAGGTGGGGGCACTACATATAGAATCCCTCAAGGACCTAAGAGATTTAAAGTCCCTCTGTCACAATAATAAAACTACAGTAGCTATGTTCTAATATTTATGATGGCAGCAGCTAGCTATAAAGTTAACCAGAGAAAATTAAATATTACAGATTATCCTCAATAATTTGTTAGGAGTGATGCATATTACTACATGCATGACATTAACTTTAACACTATCATGAATTAATGTGATAAAGAATTGCTATACAGCTATGACATTGCAACATTTACAGTAATAAAGGTATGAACTCAATAACAAAATTAACAGTCTAGTACAGTATCTTATATGAATCCATCCATTACTAACATTTTAACAGTTGGGTCCAAATCGTGTTTTTGCTCCTTGTACTTGTCAATTATTTTGTGTACTCCAACCCCTACTCCAACTCCAATGGCTCCCCCAATAAGGGCACCCAATGCTGTTCCAATTCCTGCAGCTATTCCAAATGTAGGCACACCTATAGCAAATGTTCCTACAATGGCACCCACTCCAGCTCCTGTAGCCCCTGAAACACCTCCAACTCCCAAGGCTACTGCCATTTCCTTCAACCGTTTTCTCAATTTGGTTGAACCATTACTGACTACTAAAGGTTGTTCTGTAATTTTTACATCAATAAACTCCTCCTTATTGACAGAAGAGCCAGACCTATATCGGTGGCCATTTAACATAATCAAGACATCAGTTTGCTCGTCCTCTGCCAATTCAATAACTTTGTGATATAATTTTGAAAGCCAGTACGTTTTGTCGTTAAGAATCGAAAAGCAAGAAGCACTTCCCGCTGGAACTACGGCTATATTTTGAGATAATTCCTCACCTAAGCATTCAAGAAGTACTCTGTTAACTTCTTCCTTCCATCGTCCAATAGCAGCTTCATATTCTGCTTTCACTCTAGTTTTTGCATTCAGTTTTGAACGATACTTCGTCTCATTTCTTAGTACGATCGCATTAGCAAATGTAAGCACAACGACACAATGGTTCCAAACAGAAGGGCCAAAGACATGTTTGAGCTCTTTCAAGGTTTTACGGTCTCCTCTAGACATAAAGTACGACTCTTCAACGGAGATGCAGTACAATAGTAAATCTACGTCGCTGCAGTTATTTCTAATATCAGCCTTGTACTTTTCAGTGTCACCTGAGTCATCTTCGAACCCTGGAGTATCGTAAACTGTAACTTCATAATAGTTGTCAGGATCGCTCCAAGTGTAAGGTTTTACTTTAAGAGTTTTGTGTTCAAGTTCATGACCCTCTTGAAAAACCTCTTTCCCAACAATCGCATTCAATATTGTGCTCTTTCCAGCTCCAGTGAGACCTGCTACAGCAAGCTTCAGTTTACGAGTCTCCATATGGCTTACACAGTACTCCAAACGGTTTAATTTTGGTATGAAGTAACATTAAATTGCATTTATAGCTACTTTTGGTGTCACGGAAATAATAAGGGTATCCCGTACAATTGGGTATCCCCCGCGTATCCATATTTCCGGAAATATCGGATCCCGCCGTAAACTTGGGTATCCGTAGCATTTGTGTTGGCGACACTTGCACGTTCTCCTTTTCGGACATCCACTCGCTTACGGAGGACTAAACTTTATTTTGAGGGCTTGGGAAAGAGTTGTAAGAGTGTCCTAAGGCAGTGGGCATACCTATGTTTTCGAAGGGGTACCCATAATTTCTCAGGTATGGGGTACTGTACCTATATTCTCGGTATGGGGGCAATTATTTTTCCGTAAATACGCGACACAATGGTACACAAATTTGGGGATACCCAATTTTACTTGACACCTGTATGTAGGAATATTCGTTAGTAGCTCACCCTTTCATTTTCGTTCCAGTAATCCTAGGTATTTCAAGTCTTTATTAATATTCACTGGGTGTACTCTGAACGTTGCTAGTTAGTTACAAGGTGCAAGAGATTCATGGGAGTTATTGCTGTTTTCTTAGTCTACCACTAGGTATCCAAAAAATAGCTAGCTCTCAAGGTGTAAAACTCAGTTGTATAATTGTTCTTTGTATGATTGATATGCTTCTTTTTTCATTCTAAGATTTTCTTATCCTATAGCTAGTAATGTACATATAACATTGCAACTCAAGGTTTACTTGTAGACAAATATTTTCTGCAAGTATGTCAGCAACAGTAGCATTTGCAGGCTTTATGCATTATATATAAACTGTTTTTCTTTTGTTTTGTTTTTACCATCATAAGTAAACTTAACACTCATCCACAACAACTACATAAATGCAATTGGTCTAAGGATTCAATAATCTCCAATCTAGTCAGCATAGATGACGAACACAGGGAAGGTTTTGTGGGTTGGCTCTGGTCAATCAAGTCAAGGGTACTAATCTAGGCCCAATACATGACAATATACCTTATGGTAGGAACATAACAACCATCTCCCAACCTCAACAACATGGCAAACAGTTGATATAGGATTAAAACAGATATTGTGACAGTTCTTGGTGTAGGGGGGAAGGAGTGAGGGTTGGAAAAGATCGTCGAGCAGGAGCTCTCTCAACTGGTCGAAGAACCTCCCAGTAGACTGCCACCAGAGTCCGCAGTGTAGCTATCCTTCTATGAGTATAATCCCAGGCTACTCCCGATGCTGAGCTTAGCCCAAGTCTATAACTACGTTCAGAAGTTGGACTAAGTTGGTATAATTAAGAATTGCGAACTGAGGTACAAGCACACGAGACACAACAATATAAAGTCCGAGTTCTAGCTTCCCGCGCAGGCGCAAGCTACCTCCGGGCGGGGCAACCTTTTGCCTGGTGGATAAACACAAATATAATGACGCATGATACAAAAACAATAAACATGATACAACAACCAAACATGATACAACAACCAAACATCATGAACACAAGTTCTACTGCACACAAAGTAACAAACTACCTAAGCTATTAATTCAGCTCTGTTCTTCTCTTTCTCCCGAATCTCCTTCTCTTTCTCCCGAATCTCCGGAGGGTGGCCCCACACTTGGATTAAACTTAACACTTTTGATAGCTTCTGCTTACCTTTTATTATAATATAAACATGCATACTACATGGTATATAAATATTAGCTACACTTACACAATACACATACTCCAACAAATGTGAATTCTCTTGCTACCGCTCAGCAGTCATGCACACCTGTAGAGCCAGGAAGCCTGTGCACTAAGCAGGCACTGTGAGACATGCAAGCAAAGCTCCTGGAGCCGGGCTAGGAACTCGCAGGAGAACAGGCCTTTCCTCATAGCACGTGGTGTGGGCACCCAACCAGTCCCAATTGCTGTTTCATGAGAAAAGACCTTGGATTTGCACCCCAGCAAATGCCAGGTCCCCAATCACTGCTGGGTGGACTGGTGGTGCTGGTGGGAGATAGTCTGAGGTAGCCAGACCCTTTACCTAACCATTACAAGGAGAAGGGTCTGGGGACAATCTTGCACCTTGGCTGTTCACGAGCCAAGATTTTGGGATGTGGTTAGTAAACATTTTTTGTCATATCCAAGGTATCCCTCGGTAAAGCAAGAATGCCAGATGGTGAAGAATGGAAGAAGCAACAAGCATTTTGAGATACAAGTGCTAGCCAAGAATTTCAGCACTGGGAAACATTGGTTAGAAGGTATGAAGGTACTGTTTTTCATTCAATTGGTCCCACATCACATCAGATTGAAGTGACTGATGGCCATGTTACTTGTCGTCATGTTAACAACATCTTAAGAGGGCATCTTTTTCTTCATCGGTAAATGAAAAAGACTCTTAGTAACTGGACAGATATGGGACCGGAGATAGTAGGACCCACATTACAAGAGATGTATCACACATAGCGGCAGAACTTCATGGAGCAGAGTAGTGTTTTTAGTTAACTAAAATGAGAACCCCTTATAGTAAGAAAAACTAGAAAACATGAAAAAATAAATACAACTAAATATTATAAAAGACAGCAAATTCGATTAAAACTAAAACTACCAGTAGTTGACAAAAACTATAACTAAGCAATTTTATTGTAACCAATTTACCTTAAATTATGTCATTATTAAATGAAGATATAAATTGCAATTAAGTAAACATTCTCTAAACTAAATAATTATAGAGATCATACTTTACCAGATGTACAAGTTAGCTAAATAAACAGTGCAACTGCTCAAAAGCCACACATAAGGCAAGTCTTTTGTCAATCCTTGTAGAGAGTTTGGCTGTTTTCAGTGTTTATTTTCTATTGTGAAAGATCATTTTATTCCATTCATGTAGTGTTGTTGAGAGTCATGCTGCTTTCTGGAGCCTTTCTGTAGAGAGGTTTCTTTGGTACTAGCTCAGATGACAATATCAGTCTGGTGTATAGCGTAAGACCTCATATATCGGCCGAACTTTGCCCCTATTTAGGTAGCCTCCCGAATTTACAATGCAGTCTTGCAACTTCTATGCATGCTAAAAGAGTATTTATTTGGCTACCCATTCAACTGCTTACCACTTTCCTATTCCTTCTTGTAGATGAGATGCTACCGCTCAAAGACTTGGAGGTCCGTCCTCAATTATCACTCACCGACGTCT
>WLWD01005454.1_pt1 | contig 26002 bp, 22 predicted proteins | sample 6712731 | NCBI WGS metagenome assembly WLWD01 (sample SAMN12718690, study PRJNA576275) | sponge metagenome | isolation source: marine sponge | host: Mycale hentscheli | place: New Zealand: South Island, Marlborough, Capsize Point | collected 2014-11-01 | reverse complement strand
GCAGTAGCATAATTTACTTATTGCCACTTGGTTAAGGTTAGCTACACCAGTTTCCCTCTCCTGCTTCTGAGCAGTAGCATAATTTACTTATTGCCACTTGGTTAAGGTTAGCTACACCAGTTTCCCTCTCCTGCTTCTGAGCAGTAGCATAATTTACTTATTGCCACTTGGTTAAGGTTAGCTACATCAGTTTCCCTCTCCTGCTTCTGAGTCTTTCTGTCCTTCTATCATGGCTGTGTGGAATAAATTTAGCAAAACATTTACCTTCTCTGTCGTACTTTTTGCCTTTCTTTTTGAAAACTATGCTACCATTTTCTCACAATTCCACCTGCAATTATCATAGGTATTATGATTTTTTTCTTTTAATTTTACTTAACTGTATGCTTTGTATTCTCTCACTGTTGTTGGGATCTGTTTGTGTTTGTTTATTTTTTGGTTGGTTTTGTTTTCAATCATGTTTCACACTTAACAAGTGGTGAATAAAATAACTTTGAAACTTTCATTTGCAACCACCTGTACTTTACAAGACGACTGGTTTGTTTCAGTATATACACCAAAATATACATAACACCACTTCACTGTATGCCTTTTAGTCTTGGCCTGTTATGTTGTGGATCTATTTTTTGTTGTTGTGTTGCTGCTGAATTTTAGTTTGCAACCACCTGTAAGTACAAGTACACCTGTACTCTACATGACAACCTGCTTAACAGTCTGTATACTAAAATTTATATAACACCATTTCACTGAATGCATTTTAGTCCTGACCACAATTTGTGAACTGAAATACCTTATAGTTTTGGTCAGCATTATAGCTATTCTGTCAAAAAATGCCATGAGTAGGATATGTTTAAGTAAGATCTATGTGTTACAGACTAGAACATGGATTAAACACTCCAATTGCTACTTTTACAAAACCAAGATCTTTACTAATTGTGAGTTTTTTTTTTGAAAACATAAATTGGCAATCTCTATAGTAACCATGCCATATAAAAACTAATGATCCCCAATTTTTTTCATAAATTTTGTTATCATCGACACTATAAAAATTAATTATTCAATGTTTGGCTTAAAAATTTTGGGCTTTATTTCTGTTCTATCATGTCCTAGGGTGAAAATCCGAAAGAAATCGTGCTACTATGTAACTAAATGTAGCAGTGTAATAACAATTTAAAAAACACAAGGTTGTCAGCTATAGTTACTGTTGGTTCCCTCAATTTGTTGAACTGAAAATAACCCATGCTGTTGAGTGCTCTTTATTTGTTTTTCTGTGTTCTTTTTTTTTTATTCTAAACTAATGAATATTAGCTCAAAGTCTGAGACTGCTGTCTATTGGGGAAATATTAGGTGTCAATAACTCAGACTATTAGTTTCTTTATATGTGCTAAACAAACGATTAAATCATGCAAAGTTGATGCTCTAAAGGACATTAAATTGCTGAACTGAATACCTTCATCATGAACATCATCTTTTGTTGATGGTACATATATATGTGCAGATAGTGTTGTTTATAGGTTATAACTTAAGATACTATCCAGCTAAATTAGTGTTGTGTCGTAACACACACATTAATTTCCTCTGCTATATTATAATCTACAGTAGTTCCAGTTTATGAAGCCTTTCAGCTGTCAAACACTAGAACTAAATATATAGTTTTAAATTATGTTTTTTTAACAATACAGTTAACACAGAATTATATCCTAACTTTAGTTTGAAGAAGTATTGCTGTAAGTGTAATTCTGACAGGCAAATCACAAAGTACTCAATTATTGCTTCTCTAAATTATACATTTAATTGAGTGAAGCAAAATTTTAATGTTATAAAAAGGACACATCTATGAAAAACTTAACAAATTATTTCTTCTATGTCTGGTTTTTAACTAAATACCGAGTCAAAGTTGGACCCAAAGTGATAATTTTTTAAGAATATTCTTGTTAACATGTTAGCTATTTAATGACACAGAAAGCTTAAGCTTCATGATTCCAATTTATACAGATTTTCTACATCAACTGGAACATAATGAGACCGAATTCAATTTTTTGATGCTGGCTAATTGCACTGATAAAACTAATATTTCTGTGAGTAGAATCAACTTATGCTGCCTCATCCCTTATGTTTTCACTTGGTGTTCTAAAAACCTTCATACTGTAATCACTACTACTTCAGGTTACTTGCTATTGGGTGACAGCTTCTGATGGTTCAATCATGCAATGTACAGTGATATGAATAAGTGTTGTGGTAACATGACAAGTGGACTCACTAAGTAAACAAAATAGATGGCATTGTATGTTAGAACAGTTGATTGCTGTGTTGGAAATTGCTACTACAGTAAATGATAACTATGTAAGAAGTGCAGCTAATCATGGTGATATCTTGCAGGACTAAAATTGGACATTCAGTGATGATGATTGATTAATTAATGTAACAGATTATCTTGGATATAACTAGTGATATGCTTCAGCACAAATGACAAAATTGCCATTATGCAAACAGTAATTCAAACAACTAGTAGCTAAATTAATTTGATAAAAAAAAATTGTAGTCACAAAACATTCATGCAATAATTTTTGCATGAATCACACCTGGTCTGAATAGTGGATAAGACCAATAGTTTTTTTTTGTTTTTTTTTATCAGACGTTTCAGTTTTCATAGACATAGCAAAACAGTCATAACATTTAATTACTTCACGACTAGTATCCTTTTGCTTGTTTACTTATGATTAGCCTAGAAAACAATAACTTTCATTAAGTATGCATTTAGTGATTAATTACAGAAGATGAAAATAGCCATTGATCTGTGGTTAATATATTATAAAAAATAACAGTAAAGGAGGATAATTAGTCAACTTTTCAATCTGACAGCTTTTGAGTAAAGTACAAGGAATATAGTACATACCAAAACTTATTGTCTGTAGAAGCCCCTGTAAGTATACAATAGTAGCAATCGTGCATAGCAACCATCAACAAAAATATGTGTAGCCAGTGTGTGGCCATCCTCGAGACATTACGTTAGGAGGGGTTACCTATGGAAGATAGTATCTACGCCAAACTGAAATCTTCTCGTTTTCTCAAAAAATCAGCCCAAAATATAGTGCAGTGCAAAACTACATTGAGAAGCAAAGAAATCATTTATTTATGTGAGCAAGGCGTGACAATAGGGATATTTCCAGTAATTGCTTAAAATTGTATGGCAAAAAAAAGCTTTTTTTCTTAAAAAGTAAGACGAAACGAAAAATTCTGGCACATCGAAGGAACTTTTAATGTCCAGTGCAGCATTTTGATGCTCATTCAATCTTCTAGTGGCCACCATCTTCGAGATCCGCTTTTTGTTTGTGTGACAGAATGACTGACTGGCAGACAAACTGAGCTGTAACCCTACCCCGCATTATACGCTGAGGGTTAATAAATAAAATTGCATTAATTTTGGGCTGAACAGCCAATTTTAAAATACAACCATGTGATTATATGAATAATTATTCGATAGACTTTTTTTTAAGTTTAAAATTGTCATTCATGATTGCTACATGCCACCCCACCACCCCCCCCCCCCTCCCCCTCCACACCCCACTGCCCTCCTAACCATTACTGAAAGTAATGGAATTGGTAATGGTTGGAGCCTCCCTTCCAGCCAATACTGGGTACCAGGTCCTGCACCACTACTCCCTAGCCCCTGCCAGCACACACACTACAGATCCATGCTAGCACATTATTACCTCCCTGTTCCATATTTGTTTTGGGGAATTATGTTCATCCTCAAACCCACCCTTCAAGATACCCAAGCATGTAGATGGAAGAGAAGTGCAATGGCCCCTGCGCTATCACACTCCAAGCTATGGAGGTAATGTGATGTATGCATTTTAGAACTCTCAATATGTATGTGCACACCCCTACTGTTAACAACAATAGTCTAGCTTGAAGTTCCTTATCAAACCTATTGTGTCCTATGAAAACTGAACACTGGGTCAGTGAATTGAGTTGGGTAAGAGTGTACATATACAGTAGCTAATAACCGTAATGGGTATAAGAGGAGCTGAAATAATGGAAGCTGGTGAGAAAAAGATGACTGATGTATAACTATTTCAATGAAAGAGTGAAAATACACAGAAAGGATAGAGATACTGGGCAGCAGGAGAAGTAGACAAAGGAGGAGAAGGGATTCCATGAGCTGAAAAGAGGAAAACAGGGCCTGGATAGAACTACCTTATGCTACTCCAAATTTGCATGCAAGTTAGTAAGTCAGGCACAACTGTGGCAGGGTGCTTGCTGGTAATAATAAATAATAATAATAATAATAGTAATAATAACAATAATAATAAATAAGACAAAAATATAATGAACATTGTTCATTCTCGTATCATTATTGAAAATATGTGTATATTATATAGCTAGGTTTATTAAAAGGTATGAATAATGTATAATTGAGAAAGAAATAGAAAGAATCTAGAGAAAAACCAAAAAGAAAATGAAAAAAATTATGTGATTAAATAATTCAGAATGTTGAAAGCATACAAAATTGTTTGATAGAATCAGAGTAATAAAGATGTGTGGTGCTGGTATACACAAGTTATAATATTCACTAATTTAAATTAAATGTTTTGAAATTCGATACATGTCAAATAAAAATAACAGCGATGATATGCTAAGTTTTACACACTAAACACATCATAAAACATAATGTGAATGCAATAATGTAGTATTAGTACACAAAAAGATCCAAGTATGTGAGATGTACACCTTCAAAATCTTGATCCCTGTGCTGATCTTGGCATAGTCTCACTTCAATATTTTCCGTAAGTGAAGTAACAAAATTTCTCTGAAAAGTAAGATTACAATCACCAGTCCTACAAAAACATGTACTGTTCAGGCAGGAGTGATGTACTCCTACATATTCTGGTACATTTATAAAACAATTACTTGCAGTAGCACTAAATGTCCATATGTGAGTTCGGTGAGATGTGTTTCCATAAGTGAAACCAATACCATCAACATAGTTATCATTAATAGTAGTGTTGGCTGATCTATCGCTGCCAGAAAATCCATCAACTGTACCAAAGTATCTGCCATTCACAATACCGCAAATGTGAGAATATGGTAAATGCATCGTAGAAAAAGTAATTCCAGAACAACCTGGTAGACTAGATTCTCGCACGCATCCGTCATTATCATTCTTTATACCCATTGAAGAGCAGTGTTGTGAATAGCTGGTAGAGTTAATTGTGGCTACTCTAGTAAGTCCTCCAGTTATGTTGCCACAAGATTTAGTCATATCACAATAAACTTGGACAATGGAACCATCAGATGCAGAAACTAAATAATAATCTGAATTATTTGGCCTTATTATTTGAAGTTCCCTACATGACTGGGCTGGCAAGATCACATGTTTACCATAAATATTTAAAGCTGAATCGACACACATACTAAAAGAATTTGATCCTTCTCGTTCTATGCAATCATTTAGTAGTAATAAAAGAGTCTTTTTAGCTATAAAAAAGTTTTGCAAGTGGGATTAACTAGTGCCTGCAAAAAGCTGATCAATCGAAGTAAGATTAATCAAACTTTCATAGATGTTGTTTTGAAGCTGTGATTCATTAAATGTACGATTGTTCTCCAAGAAACTTTTTCTCTCAAGAGAAAACTCAGACTCAAGCATAGACACTTTCATAAAGCCTACTGCAGTAGTAACAATTAAAACTATGACGGTTATGGTCATAACCACAATAGTTATTAACCAGATTAACTGAGGAAATGAGACCTTCAATATATTGCTATCTTTTTTTAAATTTAGAGATAATACATTATCTGAATTTAAACTTGATGCTGACTTTCTCTTAAAACCCGAGTGTGAAGGTAATGATTTGCCTTCTACATCACTACTATGCTTTAGAATACTTCGAGTGCCATAAGAAGAATTGTGAAACAAGTTCAATATCTTGAGTATTTTCATCAACTACAGAATAATATGCCTCATTTTCTTCTCTGTGGTTTGGATATTTGGATACAAATTTCTTTTTGCTTTTATCTACCTCTGCATTATGACCACTGACTTCTCCTTCAGCTCCTCTATTGATTTTCCCTTTTTTCTCTTTCTTTTTGTCAACAACTACGTAAGTAGGAGAAGAATCTGAAAACTCACTGCCGCTCATCTTCTCAGCTCAGATTTGAGTAGAGTGTATGTTTGTTCACTATCTTATAAGCATATATGTGTTTCTGTTATTGATTACAGTTCCCAATTTTGGTAGAATAACATTATGAGGAGATGTAGTAGCAAAATAAACTGATGATGTAGCTATAGTACTCACTGTCAGTTTACTTAATGTTGTTTTAACCAAAGGATAGGATGCACTAGCAAACACAAATATGCCTGTTTCACATATTATGACAGCAAATTTAGACCCTTCATTTGATGTAGTTGTAATCTGGTGGTGTTGATATGTATATAGTAAAACAAAGCAAACATGCAGTGAGCTTAAACTGGAGAAATTTATATATTAGATAATTATATAAGAAATAGCATGACACTTTCTATTTTAGTATGGCTCTTTAAATTTTTTTTTGTGTTTTCTATTCTAACTTGTCCTTGAGTGAAAAAAACAAAAGAAACTGTGCTAATGTATAATTAAAAGTTAGCAGTGTTATAACATTAAAAAATAACAAGGATGATCATCAGTTATAGTTGCTGTTGGTTCCCTCAGCTTTTGAACGGAAAATAACCCTTGCTGTTGCCTGCTCATTATTTGGTTTTCTTGTCTTATTTTCTAAACAAATGTATAATTAGCTCAAAATCTGAGACTACAATCTATCAGGAAAATATCAAGTGTCAATAACTCAGATGATTAGTTTCTTTATGAGTGCAAAACAAACAATTACTTGCATGTGAAGTTGATGCTCTAAAATACATTACATTGCTGAACTAAAGCCCTTCATCATAAACATCATCTTTTGTTTATGGTACATAGTCTGTGCAGATAGGATTGTTTATAAGTTCATAACTGCAGTGTATGATAATATCCAACTAAACTATAGTGTTGTGTTTTAACACACACACACACTATACTTACTCTGCTATACTATTATAAATCTACAATATTTCTAGTTCATTAAGCCTTCCCTGCTGTCATATACTAAAACTAGCTCTATAATTTAATTTATGAAAAATTGTTTTAACAATACAGTTAACACCGATTATATCCTAACTTAAGTTTGAAAAAGTGTGAGAGTCATTAAAGAAGTATTACTCTAGTAAGAGAAATTCTGACTGGCAATCACAAACAAACTGATCAATTACAACTTCTAATACATATATAATTGAGTGTAGCAAATTTTATTTAATAAAAGAACACATCCATGAAAACTTAAGCATCAGATACTGTTATATGGTAAGCCAAAGTATTAGACATTTAAAGTCAGAGCCTTTACAACTAAGCATTGTTTTCACATAATTGGAGCTTATGCTACATCAATTGAAAATTTGTTCTTCATTTTCAGATTAATGTTGGGTTGTTATATACAGCCATACCATATAATAGAAAAATGCAAACAGTTTTAATAGAAATTGTCATTCATTGTAGTCTTTGCTATGCCACAATAGAAGCAATGCATTGAGGATTTAATTGATATGCAGCACTGATGAGCTTATATTATATTATATTCCTGATAGATATCTTCACAATGTTATTTTTAGGTACTTGACCCTAGAGATAACTCATTTTATCACATGGTAGTTATAGTAATCTGCCTGGCCAACCATGTTTTCTGGGTTTTTCCAGCTAGTGAAGCCTACCCAACCAGGTTGGAGTAGCTGCTAAAGTATCAGCTGGGGGTATGGGAGCCCCATAGAGAGTTTTAACAGCCAACTTTACACACCAAAAGTTACCAACCCTAGTATTTTAGTTTATTACCTCCAGTGTATAATTCCGTGCCTGACAAAATGTAACTTCTGGCTAAAGTTTTCTTATGTTATAGATTTGTCATGATAGCATATTTTGTGATAGCTCTGTAACAACAGCAAAGTTCCTCAGGACATTGTTTTAATTTAACTAAAATGACTATCATCCATAAGCACTGAGGTTGATCATTATAAAATGGTTGAAATGTTTGTGTATGAAAATAAAGTTATGACTTGTGGAAGACAAAATGTGTGAACTAATGATACGAAGCTAGTCGCATAAGAATTTACAAACTTTGATTTTCTTGTGTTGTATAAAAAATTCCTTTGCATTTTTTATCACTTAATTGCAAATAGTAGTATTGTATCCTCAAAATACATACCTACACATACACACATACACATACACACATATATACACACATACATACATACATAAATACATACAATATGCATGCATACATAATATACATACATACATACATGCATACATACATACATACATACACACATAAATACATACATGCATGCATATATACACGCATACATACATGCATGCATACACACATACACACACATACATACATACATAGATACACACATACATACATACATTCATACATATATACATACATATATACATACATACACACATTCATACATACACACATTCATACATACATACATACATTCATACATACATACATTCAAACATACACGCATACATGCATGCATACACACATACACACACATACACAAACATACACACACACATACATACATACATACATACATACATACATAAAAACATACATGCATGCATACACACATGCAGGCATGCATGCATACATACATACATACATACAGCTTCTTTACTTACGTCATTAGAACTCAAATGGTCTTTTTTTCTAATGTAACGATCATTTACTTAGCCTTGTTTGGACCGTTTCCTAGAGTCAATAACTGACCTATAAAATGGCATGTTATTGATAACTAAGTTTGAAGAAACATAACAAGAGTATCTCTGAAGAAAATGTTTTGTTATCTTACAAATAATATTTTTAGTAGAAAGTCAATTTCGAAATTTACGTTTTACTTTTACTAACAAACATGTTTTTTACAAGTGAGACAAAAAAAACTGGTGGACTCACTACAACAGCTACAATACTGTAGGGCACATTTTTTTCTTAGACTGTAAATTCCGCAGATGAAGCGGAAAGGGCATTCACGAAAACAATATTCACGATTACAATCAAATTGTACTAATGAAGCATGCGTACAATGGCAGACGAAAACAAGGAACAAAGGTTCTGTTCAGATACTGTTGTTAGGAAAATTTACCTTTATAAGGATGTCTGGAATCCTAATGGAACTGTTGTGGAGCAAAAGTTGAGATCATACTTAATCCATGTGTCATATCGGTTGTTCGTGATGGCTTCACAACTCCACAGTTCCTAGAAGAATATTGTCGTTGTGTTAGCTACTTCCTTTACTCAGGACTGGACTCATTTGGTGATAGATGACAGGGAGAAGATACCATTCTGTACATTTACCTCAAGGACGCTTAGAAGTCCCCTGTACTTTCACTTTTGTTGGACCAAGTCAGCAGATAAAAATATAACAAAGCTAGTTGAGTTAACACCAGCAAAGAGCATTGACACTCTACTTCCTCCTCCTCCTCCTCCACAAAAAAAAAAGCAAATCCTACAGCTGTTGAATGTACAATAGATCATCATAAAGATCAACAATGGTTGGCTATTTCCAGAATACTTATGATAAGAGTCCGATTGAAAGGCAATAATTTCGAATGATTAGTGAAGGATCACCATATAAACTTTGCTCAAATGTTGCTCCATCAACAGTTTCCAGATATTGAAAGATTACTTCAAAAAAAGAAACAACCACAGAGGAAACTTGTGAGTGGCCATTAAATCATAGCGATAGAGGAAATCACTGGGTTGTGGCCTCCACCCTTAATTCTGAAAATGTTGGCATATCAGTACAACAAGTGTGAAGAATAATGAGAGGCTAGGGAGAGAGCCCAGAGGGAACAATGGGAAGCAGACTGTAATCTCAGAAAAGAACTGCAAGTGTTGCAAATAGAGCAGGCTGAAAAATTGGAGACAAAGAGACAGGAGCTGCAAGATAACCTTCGTCAGCAAAAGGCAGCAAATGAAGTCATTTTGACTTATTTTGAGCGGGTGTGTGGAGTGTGCTTTCATTTTGTTGGGTATAACATTTGACAAACACAAATTAGATGTATCAAGATCAGGTTTTCAAGATTCTTACAGAGGTGTTACTAAATAAGAGAGGTGTTACTAAATAATACATATGGGATGGATATTGAGGCACAAGTACTTATTGGTGCTGGTTTTAGTTTACACCAAAATGTGATGCATTTTGCATCTATTGGTCCAACCTCTAATAAGCCATCTCGATGGTTTAAAGAAAAATCATTTAGGCTAAGCAAGCTATATGATCACTCACCGTTAGAAGAGACTATGATTCTAGCCAGGTTGATGGGATAATTAATAAATTATGTGCTTGTATGTTGCCTTCTACACTACCACCTGATGGTATTGACAAAATAGTGCTATCCCAAAGTAAATAAAACCTTTAGGTTTCTTTAACACTGTTAAAAATGAAGTGTACCAGTAACACTGAAAGGAGCATTCCCACGTTCCCACTAGAAGGAGGAATAATGTTCCAGCCCAGCCATGTTTCAACACTGCACAAAGGGTTACAATATAACTCCCTGAAAGGTATTCGGAGAACATCTTTAGCAGAGTTGTATTTAACACCTTCTGCAAACATAATACTAAGTAACATGTTTCAATGGTGCTAATAGCAAATATTGACCACACCTCAATTCACATAACCTCAAAACTATATATATATGAATAAAGTAAACAGTTTTAAAAATGTCCTTTCAACATGAGTAGAAGAAATATGATATGCACTCCATTTATGATCCATCATGTTCAAGATAGATATACATGCATTGACACATACAAATATAATATAAATCAATAGCAATATACAAACACATTCACAAATGCAACTAAACACTCACAAAAATGGAACTAAACACTCTATTCTAAACACACATACAAACACAACTAAATGAAAAACAGAACACTAGTTTAGGTGGTGACCAACCTAATAAAGAGATTGCTTCTAAGTCTGCTTGCACTGACAGACAGTAACAGTGACAAAGTTACACCAACTTGTTCTCATTGTGGTAAAAGTTGCTACAAAACTGTAGAAAGCTTTCACAAAAGAATAGAAATGAGAATGAAGGTGAACAATAAACCACCCAAGGTTTGTAAGTGAAATGGGGATGTGGGAGATTTTTCTTTTGGCTAAGATTGGCGATTTCAGTCGTAAGCACTGGTATGAGGAACAGAGCAATTGTGAGTCCCTTACCAAATGTGGAATGGGGAAGATAATCAGAAGGGTTATTTCTATGATTTGTTGCTGTATAACCATGATGCATCTGAAGACATGTTAAATAATGCAGTCATTGTCATTAGCAAAGTGTTAGTAGAGCGCCATGACCAGTCAGGGCATTTGTGTATTACATATTCCATTATTTCTAAATCATTCACTTGGCCAAGGATATCGCGTGACATCTATCATATGTGGAGGGATATAAAGCTTATCAGTTTAATTCTAAAGCGACACCTGCTAAAGCCCCACTGAAAATTACTGAAACTTTTGCATCCCATTTGAGTATATTGCTCATGACAATATGGGTCCATTCCCCAAGTCAAGACATAATAATTACAGATATATACGACTTACACTGCATTCCCCTGTCTGTATATAAAAATTTCTTGTGGGAACTGACAATCTTTAACAATGGAGATCATTCCAGAAGTATCATTTTCAGCAATTATTGAACGTAATGGATTGCCCAACCATAATTAAACACCTTCAGAACGGCAGCCTATAGATCTCAGTCTAATGGCATTTTAGAGAAGTGTTATGCCACTTTGATATCGATTATAAGATAATCATGTACAGCCAATTAGATCTAGCTGTATTTGCCCTCCGCAATATGCCCAATAGGGACCATACCTATACTCTCATTGAGTTAGTTTATGGAAACATACCCCACATGTAGTGAAATATATGTATGAGTTTTGGAAAGAAGATAATATAGTGGATGGGTGGATGTTTGCAAAATCTCAAATCTTTGCTTGATCAGAACATCATTGAAAGGAGTATGGCTAAGTGGGCTTTTCCCCTGATACCAGTACACAAGAAGGATGGTGGTCTTAGGCTCCTTTTACATGCCTACGTTTGAAGAGGTTGTAGATAATTTGGATATGCCAAATATTTTTGAAACTAGATTCCATCAAATTATGATTGATGAAAAGTCTTAGTATAGAACACGCCCTTTGGAAAGTATCGTTACAACCGTCTTCAATTTGGTTTCAAGAATGCTCCATAACATTTAAGACCATGATATCGTCATGTTTAGAGTCATTGTTGAAAGCTAGTAAATGTGTGTGGGGTGTGCTAACTCTATCGAAATTTTGGGCAAAGTCGTGGGAACACATGGTATTTCTATACATCATACACACATACAGTCATTTCGGAATTATGTTAGACCTGTATCACAAAAACAAATGATATCCTTCCTTGGATATGTAAATTTCTATCATGTATTAATTCTATCATTGGCTATGTATAGTAAATCCGTTTCTCTATCTCTGACTAAAACTCATCCTACTAATATTGTGTGGAAATGTTTTCTGAGTTTGACTCTATTGTGTCTGTATTTGTGAGCACTCTTCTTCTCTTGCCACCCCTACCCCAGCAGAGTGTTCTCTTTCTCTTCTGATGCTTCCTCTATGGGTGTGAGTGGAGTTGTTCTTTATGTCTGCAAGGACGGTGTTGAGCATCCGGTGGCCTACTACAGCCAGCAAACTCAAGCACGAGAGGAGAATACAGTGCCTCAGAACTCGAACATCTAGCCTTAGTCAAGATTCAAGAACATTTCAAAGCCTATCTCGTTGGCAAACGTTTCAAGGTTTACAAGCTCTGCTTACATCAACAAATACAAATTCGAGGCTGTGGAGGTAGGTCGTCAGGTTGATGGACTACAATATGCAAATCTGTTATCGCAAGGGATCAGAGTAAGAGTTGGCCAGAAAGAAACAGTCCACCATGCAAGGCAGCAGTGAACCCTCCAATATTATCTACTTCCTTTGAGGATCCATTCTCATCTCAACAAGGGGGAAGTGTGGTGGAATACCCTGCTGCTTAGACTGTCTCCTCCCCACAGCTGTGAACTATTCAATACTTTGGTATCAAATTAAAGCTCTGAGTGTGAGAAAGTACTGTATTCTGCTTAAAGATCGAAATGAGTCAAGTATTCTCTGCAGTTCGGTTGGTGTGTGTTAACGAGCTATGGATTCAGCTTGAAACTACCACAACCATGTCTCCACAGATCTTCAGCTACAACTCATTAGAAGTGATTGTGCCACGTCAAGCCAGAAATGGACCTGATGTCGGTGGTAGAGCCAACCGCGCTGGGGATAATTGGAACTACCTAAACTATCCGATTGAGATGATAACGACGGGAATAGCTAATTATCCCTGATAAACGATCAAGTGATGATATAATATTAGAGTTGTGAAAGATAGTTGTTTAGAATGAACGACAGTAAAACAACTAAAAGGTAACGATAACAACAACGGGTAACTACAATAACGCACACGCATGAACAAAAAACAAAAGACTTGACATGCTCATAACGAAAACAATGTTCGATATGATAATGTTCGATATGAACTAGTGATGTGCTTGAGCACAAATGGCGAGCGAGCCTAATGACTATACTATTTTTATATGAATGATTTTGACTTCTAACACTGAATCTACTGAAAATAAGGTCCAGTTTTTAAATTTAGCATACAGGGTAAAGGGATTTCAGTGCCATAGTAACAACTCTCTGCAACTGCTTGGAAGGAAAAAAAACAACAACAAAACAATACACGTTATTTAAAGTTTTCTTTGTGATATTCTTTAGCTAAGTAGTGGTTGTAACACACAATGCTTTGACACAACTGGACATGCACCTACACGACTTACCTTCGCGGTAGTCTAGTGGACAATGTATTTTCAAGTAAATACTGTTGCGCACGGCTTATAACCATGACAAAGAGCGCATTGACTTACCACCGCCACTAACTCGATAGAATGGAAGTCCCTTAAGTTTTTCAAGTTTATAACGGGCACCCGCAAAAAATTCAAAAAAGGTAAACATTCAATTTCTAGGGTGAATACGGGTTACTGATCGATAAACCAGAGGATTCTGTTTAGTGCAATTGTGGGACAGGGTACGACAACCGACTAACACAAAAACACGAGGGTCCAAGTACAAAATGAGTACGTACTTCCAACTATATAAAATTAGTTGTGCTGAGAGCAATGGCGCGCGAGAATAGCTAGGTAAATAAAATGTTTACTGTTTTTTAACTGCATGCAACAAACACTATATAGCAGTTATGACATTTGATTTTTCAGCAAACAAATACAAAATCACTCTCTTACCTTATTAATGGTAACTTTTGTAGTATCAAACATCAACCATTCTGATAATCTCAATCACCAATAACTCTTGAACAAGCTCTCAGCTACGATAAAAATAAACCAGTGTTATTATTTGTAATTTTAGCCAACAAATATGGAATTACTACTTACCTCATTCTTGAGTATTGATAACTTCTGTAGTATCAAATTGAAGTTACTTTGACCATCTGAATTACCTTGAATTCTTGACAACAAGCTCTCACCTACAAAAACAAAAGACAATCAATTTTAGCACACAAATACAAAATTACTTTCTTACCTCATTTTCTTGAGCATTTGTAACTTTTGTAGTACCAAATTTGAGCCAGAATTTACCAGTCACTGACTAGCTCTTAGCTACAAAAAAGAAAGGAGGCCAGAGTTAATTTTGCATAATTTAGCTAACAAATATGGAATTGCGTACTTATCTCAGCTTCCCTCGAGAAGTAGTAGCTTCCATAGCATTAATACTACGGCATTCTGACTACCAACGGCTCTTGACAACCAACAACCGGCACTCCGTATCCCCCCATAAAACGGCGAAGTTTTGAAATTAAGTCTGGAAAAGGGTCTTCAATGCCATAGTAACCTGTCGAATCTTTTTGTGTCTTGAAAACAAGCGTTTTAGCAGGAATTTTTTCATACTTTGGAGCTTAAGTATAAAGTAAGGTTTGCTTAATGCTGTAGTTTCAGAATAAACTGGAGTCAAGCCTAAATAGCCGTGTTTTTAGGAGAAAAACGTTCTCCGCTCGCGTTTAAAGAGCATACGTACCATCCATACATACATACATATGTAATAGTTAGAGCATAAGCGCTTGGGTAACTGGTGCATTTAGTGCACTGAAGCCCAAGGGCCGTAGGCCCGAGGGATTTGTGCACAAAATCCACCAGTACCTAAGCACGCATGCTCTAACTATTTTAGATCCCGTTTACCCAGGCCTGCCAGTTTCCACTAGCAACATTGTTTATCAGCATTTTCGGTGTCAAGCGAAATCTTCCGTGTTTCCGGCCCAAAATTTAAATTCAATTAAAATTCAATTGAAGCACTCCAGAAAGTTTACTTTAGCAAGTTTACTTCAGCATTGTAGCTGCCAGCTGTTATCTCCAGATCTAACTCTACCTTGGGCTGCTCTGCAGTAAGCAGTAAAGCAGCTAGCTATGGTAAATTCCTGCAGTATGAGAGCAGCAGCAGGAGAGTTATATGATAGGGCCGGTCCCATATAGGTGGATATGAGAGAGTAGTAGACCCTAACATATCCAGCCTCACATAACCTGCTCCCTGCTTTATCCAGCCTATTCTATTAAACTAAAACTCAAAAATAGCAATACCCCAAGGGTGGTTAGTATGCACAGTTCATATACCTGAAGGCAAAAAATAGTGCACACTTACCAAGTTAGTACACCTAGTAACATTATAGCAACGGGATCTAAATATACATATCCACCCCTAATACTGTCTCGCTCGCTACGCTCGCTCGCCAATAATGTTTAGAGAATGAACCAGTACCATTCCGTGTCCAGACCTGCTTGTGAGGCTGGACCAGTCGGTATGTGTGAAAATTTACGTATAATAATTCACATTCTTTATACATTAATTTGTGTGTTCCAGTTCCTATTTTGTTAGTCCACCAATTCTGCAATGGTAATCATGAGATTAGGTGAGTACACAAATGGAACTTCCCAGATCTCTTCACCATAATCTGTACTAAAGTTGAAAGCACCTCTTTCAGCCACCAAATTGTCACTTATGTTTCCTTTGGCCGGTTTTCCTTGCTGCCGCTCACTTGCAATGGAGATATTGAAAATTAAAAAACCTGAACACCATATTATTAGTTGACTTTTTAAAATAAAGATTATGTTATTCACCTCCTGAGTATCCTAAATTTGTTTCATGGTGTACTAAGGTTTGCTTTCATGGCAAGGGCATGATTTAGAGGGATCACAACAACTGGAAGTTTGGCTGCCCTGACCAGTTCCTCTCTTGCAGACTTTGAAAGCTGCTTTATCTCAGCAATGAGCTGTGATGTGCTGTCACCGACACTACTAAACTCCCGGACAACACTCAAAACTTCTGTCCTTCTCTCGATAGTCCGCTTGCTGGAATCTCCAGATCGAATTCTGCATCCTTGTACCCTTGACTAAGGTAGTAGGCTTCGTTTGCTAAAATCACTAACTTGACCACCAGTAGGGACTGTGATGATGCTTGATGCACCAGAATTGCCGTCTTCTTGGCATAACACTCGGCACACTAAATGATGTGTTGCTATCATGTCAGCTGCGGTTGCAGGAGATGAAGATAACTTATCAAGAACATCTCGCAAAGTCACTTTCAAAGGTGAGCTAAAATCCTCATAATGACTTCTGCAGTTTCCTGCAAGGAGCACTTGATAGCGTCGTATCTTCACTACTTTGCCACACTTTCTAACACATGTAATGTGTTGGTCATTTAAAACAGAGAGGAGAAATGTTAAGGGTCGAGAAACTGTAGAAGAACTTAGCAGGTGGTTATAGCAGCAAGAGCATGTCAAGGAATACGATGCCTGAATATCTTGGCAGCAGCAGGAGGCACAAACAACTCTATCACATGAAAGCTGAACTGGTCTATTCAGTAGGTGTAGGCAGATGGGACAGGTGAGTTGTTTTCTGATAAGGAAGAACATGTAGGTGGGGTAAGGATCTTCCAGGGGCAATTGTACTGTCTTTATTGAGTTTACATACTCAGTCACACATCCTTTTAGGCAGCCCCTATTTTTTGCACCTTTTTGTTGTGTCCTCCACTTTTCGAAAGTTGTTGGAAGTGGTATATTTTGTTGTATGAATGGGTTAACAAAAAACAAACTAGATTAGCTACTAGGTCTTCAATATTATTTTTACTTTTTATTTTTAGGATAATTTGTATTTTACAAATGTATTTTTTATATGGCCCCACTTCAAATTATTGGATAACCATTGATAGGTTACTATGGAATTTTCAGGTAATTAATTAATAATTTATTTATTAATAATAATAATTAATAATAGATTTACATTAGAAAAGATGGAGTAATATTTTTCATATTCCCTTACCATAGGCGGAGGAACATAAATTTACCTAGGGGGAAGCCAATCCCCAATCCCAATATAACAATGTAACAATAGAGTTGTGATTAATTAATGAAAACATGGCATCAAAATTCAATCAATTTTAACTAGTTGTATACATGTATAAACAATTCTAGCTAATATGTACCAAAATAATTCTTTCTACGTTCATTAAGTTCAACAAATTTTGCTGCTACCCGGTAAACATCGATCTTGTCTGTAATGTCTTTATGCGAATGCAGTAACATGAAATTGTTCAATTTTTTCTGAGTAAGGGTTGATCGAAGGTATGATTTCAATCGTCGTAGGGTTGAAAAGGTTCGCTCAGCTGTGGCAGTTGTTACTGGTATGGTGAGAAAAATGTTCAACAATTTAGACACTTCATTAAGCATACTTTTACAAGCAGGAATAGCATTAATGACATCACATAGTGTCCTAATAAGGGTAACTTTGAGAACTTTAGTTTGTGGATGACTCTTATTGAAAGTTTTAATCATGTCAGGAAGCATTTGCAATTGTATTTCCAACCGATCCATCTGTATGTCTTTCTCATACAAATTCAACTCATCTGGAATTCCTGGAAAGGCACCATTTGCAGAAGTTAGCAAAACCTTTTCTATAGCTGCAGCTGTAGACATTCCTCTTGACTGTTCAAATCTATGCTTTAACTCTTGAATAGTAATATCTAAAACCTCATAGTAATCTTTTTTTAAAAGAGATTTTGGATCTTTACAATTATGTGGGGATGAGCCATCCTCGATTCTTTTTGGTGGATGTCTTTGACGTGGCAATACTGGTTCTTCTGTCAACTCCCGAGATTCTAATAAAACAGAGCTATAAAAGCAATCAAAGGCTTCATCATTTCTTTGTCGTTCTAGAAAGCTAATGGCCAATCTTGAAGCCGTGACTGCTTCTTGCAGGCATGTATTGATGCCTTGTAATGTAGTAGACAGTTGTTCAGTTGCAGAAAAAATCTGAAAACTAAGCTTTAAGCCAAAATAGGTTTTAAACTTGTCCATAGCATGGAGATAACCACGTGCCTTCATGCCATACTCATCTTTCTCCTGCTGTACAATTTCTAGTTCATTCTGCAACACAGAATAGTTCTTTAATATGGAATCTATAGCTTTAGCAGGCCTGGGGGAACTAGGGGGGGGGGCAGGCCAGGCCATGGCCTGGCCAATATTTTGCATCCCTTACATACAGATCTGCACACCATGTCACTGGGCGTGGCCTCATTACTTTGACACTTTTCTGTCTAATGACTCCTGTGGTTAATGCTAGCACAACTGCTGTAGTTGCAGCTGTCTTAAAATGGCATCTGTAGAGGCTACCAGTAGTACAAAGTCATCAGAAACTGTCAGTCTTGGAGAAAATCCAAACCAGCCAGTTCTCCCTTCATATCGTAGAAGAAAGTTTGGACTGAAATCACCAGTATTCCGTGCTTTCCAGTCATCATGGTACAAGAGATGGCCATGGATCCATTATGACCAAGCAAATGACTGTGTCTTTTGCTTCACTTGCCTAAAAGCCAAAAGACTTGGGATGCTAAAGGCCTGTGCTAGCAAGGGTGAAGAAGCCTTTTTATCTCGACGATATACAAACTGGAAAGACGTGAGTGGAAAACATGGTGGGTTTTCAAAGCATGAAAACAGTCAAGTCCATAGGCATAGCATTGAGATTACCTCAAAATCTATGGGAGATGTTGGTGAGCTATTATTGAGTGAGATTAAAAAAGAGAAAGAAAAAAATCGTGCTTATCTTCAAAAGGTGTTACAAAATGTTATTTTTCTTGCTCGGCAAAGGCTATCATTTAGAGGAATGTGGGTTGTATTGGAATCAGGCCAAGAAGTTAGTGGTGCTGAAGTGAATTCCAATTTCCACCAACTATTACTGCTACGTTCAAATGATGATCCCACCATACTTGAACATATGCAGCGTAAAGTTGGGAAGTACACCGATCACCATATACAAAATGAATTGCTTAAGATTCTGTCATTAGGCCATCTATGATCGATTGCTGCCAGCATCAGAGAATCAGGTTACTTTACTTTAGAATCTGATGAAGTTACTTGATGCATCTAATAAGGAGCAAGTTATCATATGCCTTAGATGGGTTGATGTGAATTTTGAAGTACATGAAGATTTTATTGGCTTGCATAGTGTTCCCGACATTCAAACTGCTACAATAGTTAGTGTTCTGAAAGACATTATTCTACGAATGAATTTGCGATTATCAATGTGCCGGGGACAATGATTTGATGGCGCTGCCAATATGAAAAAGACAGCTGAAGAAATTAAAGCTATTGAACCAAAAGCACTTTACTTGCATTGCTGTGGCCATAGTCTGAATCTGGCAGTCTCAGACACTGTAAAGGAAGTGAAGCCTATGTCTGATGCACTTGATCATAGTCTCAAAATCTGTAAACTTATAAAATTTTCACCCAGAAGGGACGCCTTATTTAAGAAATTAAAAGAGGAATTATCACCCCATGTTTTAGGTTTGCGCACACTTTGTCCAACACGCTGGACAGTATGTGGAAATTCACTCGAAAGTGTTCGTAGGAATTATACTACATTATTTGCTCTGTGGGAAGAAGCTATTGATATTGTTAAACTGTCAGATGTTAAGGCTCGAATTAATGGAGTGGCAGCAAAAATGAAGGAGTTTCGTTTCTTATTTTGCCTCATTCTTGCAGAACGTCTACTCAAACATTCAGATAACCTTAGCAAAAGTATGCAAGCCACATACATGCCAGCTGTTGAAGCGAAACAACTTAGTGAATTGTGCATTAAAGTGCTTCAGAAAATGAGAGATGACAGTGCTTTTGATCTATTTTGGGAGTACTGTTTAACTCTTCAGAAAGAATTACAAGTCAATGACCCAGTGCTGGAGCGTCCACACAAGAGGCCCAGGTGGTATGAAGATGGTGCTGCTGATGCACATTTTCATGATGATCCCAAGACTTACTATCGTGCTATATACTTCCAATGTATTGATGCAGCCATCTCTACTATCAGTCACCGGTTTCAACAAAAAGATTATTCAGTGTATGCAAACCTGGAGCAATTGTTAGTTAAAACATGTATGAAGATGGACTATTCAGAGGAGTACAAGACAGTAACACAGTTTTATGGTTCTGACTTTTGTGAACCTGATCTGAAAACACAGCTAGGTCTTGGGCAGTATGGAGATCAAAATTCATAAAGATTCGCTAACTTTTTCAGATATTCACAGGCATTTTCAATCCATGCCTAGCTCTCAGGTCCTGTATTTGAATCAAGTTGCCTTAGTAATCAAGTTTGTTATACTAATGCCAGCTACTAATGCTGTATCAGAAAGAAGTGCATCTGCTCTTCGAAGAATAAAGACATACCTTCGTACAACAATGACTCAGCTGTGAGTAAACAACATCATGGTTTTACATATACATAAGCACCTCACAGACTCTGTTAACCAGAAAGAGATCCTAAATGAGTTTATTACTTCCAATGATGATCGACGCAAACATTTTGAACTGTTCAAATAATTCAAGTCATGATTTTATTGTAGTAGCTTTGTTTTTGTTGTAATCATGATTTATTATAATAATATATAATTGTGTTGTTTATTAGCTGCACAATAAATACTACATGGCCTGGCCAAAATCCATTTGCTTCCCCCACCCCTGTTTAGTTCGCACTGTCCAGCGAGTTGTACATAAAGGCTTAATTGATGGAGCAACTGTAGTGTTTCAAACAAGCTAGATCGTTTTGGAGAAAAACGAATTAGTTGACTTAACCCCATGACTAAATCCAAGGAATCATGTACAGAAGCAGACCGTGAAGCTAAGGTTTTCAAGCAGAGATTATTTGTGTGTGCCAAACAATGTACAAATATTGCTTTAGGTATTTCTTGCTCTATTCATTTTGCAACTCCACTAACAATCCCACTCATGTTTGCAACACCATCATATGCTTCCCCATAGCACTGAGTGATAGGTAAATTATAACGAATTAAGCAGTCTTTAATAATTTTTGTCAAGGTCTCGGCATCTGTTTTGGGTACATGAATCAACTCTACTGGCCTTTCGTCAATTTCAAAATCACTATCAACCCATCGAATAGAGATGCAAAACTGTTCCTTGTGACTAACATCTGATGCCTATGATAATTGTTTCTACTGTAATTACCTCTTTGATCTTTAGTGACATCATCCTTCTCTGATCTGTAGTTCATCATAAACTAATCAAGAATGAGGTACATCCATTTAGCAACTTACCCATCACCTTCTTTTTGCCTATTTGGCTTGAAAAACAAAGATAAGGGCCTTTGAGACATTTTACAGGAGCTTTACTATAGAGTCATGAAAAATGTCACTAGCAAAAGCAGCTGGTTGCTGACTGCAAAATAATCCAGCTGCAACCATAGTTTCAGTGGTTATGCATGGCAGCTGAAGTGGTTCATGCATTTTGATTGACTCAAAACAAAAAAAAGAAGAGAAGTGCTAATGCAGTCAAGTGATACTTCCTTCTGCTTCTACATTGATTGAAATCTGGGGGGGCCAAAATGCTAAACTTAAAGTTCTGGGGGGCCATGGCCCCCTGGCCCCCCTGGTTCCTCTGCCTATGGTGGTCAGGATCCAGTGAGGCATTTGGATCCGGTATATAATTAACTATAACAGTTATATTTCAAAATCCAAAATGTGTGTTTGTTACAGGGCAAAAGTTATGAAACATTTCTACACACAACTACCTTGAAAAATACATAAAGTATTTTTTGTTAATATAGAAGAACGATTAGCATACCTATTATATTGTTTTCTTTTAGTTTTTCTCACTGTTGTTGGGATCTGTTTGTTATTTTTTTGTTGTTTTCAAACATGTTTCACGTTTAAATTTTTCATTTGCAACCACCTGTACTTTACAAGACAACCAATTTGTCTGAGCATATATACCAAAATATACATGAAACGACTTCACCAAATGCCTTATAGACTTGGCCATAATTTGTCAACTGAAAGACATTATACTTTTCTCAACATTATAGCTATTCCGCTAAATAATGTCATGAGTATGTTATGTTTAAGTAAGAACTATTTATTATGAATTATAAAATGGGTTTAAACTCCAATGCTACTATTGTAAATTAATAAATTTATGAATTGTGGGCCTTGTTCAGAAAAACAACAACATGTATTAGCTATCTCTAAAGTTACCATTCTATAATAGTGACCCCAATATCTTTCATTTGTTTATTGACAACTATAGAAATTAATTATTTAATGTTTGGCTTTTTTGGGGGGGGGGGGGGGGGGGGTGGGGGTGGTTATTACAATTTTAAATAAAATCGGAAAGTAGGGACCCCACCAAAAAGTGGCACTGAAATATTGCAACTGTAGCAATGCAGGAGCCTAATTTTACTTATGCCAAGGTGAGCTGTATAATCAGTTTCACTATCTGACTCTGAGTTCTTCTGTCCTTCTATCCATGGCGAGCAGTGGGGAATAACTTAGCAAAACATTTTCCTTGCCGTGTCGTACGTTGCTGGTTTTTGAAAACTATGTACCATTTTTCGCCAATTCCACCTGCTTTTGTACAAACTCCCCTTTCTGTCCTTCTTCCAAAGTGGCATAAGTAGGTTTACAATACAGTAGAAACACATCATTAGTATTAATTTTTCTTTTAATTTACCTTAACTGCGACGCTTGTATTCTCTTACTGTGGTTGGGACCCCCCCCGCCCGCCACACCCCTGCAAGACCCATGGGGGGCAACAGGCGGGCGGGGGTGGGGGGGGTGGGACGAGGGGAGGGGAGGGGGGGGGGGGGCGGGGGGGGGGAGGGGTTTTTTTTTGTCTTGTTTGTATTCGCCCACTGAAACAGCCTCTTTTTTTTTTTTTGTGTGGGTTATTGTTTGGTTTTGTTTTCAATCATGTTTCACACTTAACAAGGGGTGAATAAAATAACTTTGAAACTTTCATTTGCAACCACCAGTGTTTTACAAGATGACTGGTTTGTTTCAGTATATACACTAAAATATACACTACACAACTTCACTGAATGCCTTTTAGCCTTGGCCTGTTATGTTGTGGATCTGTTTTTTGTTGTGTTGTTGAATATTAAGTTTGCAACCACCTGTATGTACAAGTACACCTGTACTCTACATAACAACCTGCTTACCAGTCTGTATACCAAAATTTATATAGCACCTCACTGAATGCATTTTAGTCCTGACCACAATTTGTCAACTGAAAAACCTTATAGTTTTTGTCAGCGTTATAGCTATTCTGTCTAAAAATGCCATGAGTAGGATATGTTGAAGTAAGACCTATGTATTATAGACTATAACATGGGCTGAACACTCCATTTGCTACTTTTGCAAAACCAAGATCTTTACTAATTGTGAGTTTTTTTTGAAAACATGAATTGGCTATCTCTATAGTAACCATGCCATATAAAAACTAACGATCCCTAATTTTTTCATTTGTTATCATCGACCCTATAAAAATTAATTATTTAATGTTTAGCTTAAAATTTTTGGGCTTTATTTCTGTTCAATCATGTCCTAGGGTGAAAAACCGAAAGAAACCGTGCTACTGTGTAACTAAATGTAGCAGTGTAATAACAATTTAAAAAACACAAGGTTATCAGTTATAGTTACTGTTGGTTCCCTCAATTATTGAACTGAAAATAACCCATGCTGTTGAGTGCTCTTTATTTGGTTTTTTTTTTTTTTTTATATATTCTAAACTAATGAATATTAGCTCAAAGTCTGAGACTGCAATCTATTGGGGAAATATTAGGTGTTGTTTGTGTCCTAGTGTATTGTTTGTGTTTCAATCCAGACAAGATTCAACCAAAGTGAGTCTCGAAAGCAGTGGGAGATCCTACAGGTCCCGTGCATCGCCCTTCGAGCATTACTTCTGAGAAGACTTTGATACCCAATAGCATATCTATTCTTCCAGGTTTTCCGAATCCTGGATCAGCAAGATGAAGATCCATAAGATGATTCCAGTTCTGATCAAAAGCGACGTGATGTAGAGGTACGTCACAAGTAACTCGAGGGACAATAACGGCAGAAGTAGAAAACTTCTTGTCTGGATTACATTCAGAAAATACACGAAAAGTGATATTAGGATGCACAGAATTGCGCGTAAATCCAACTACTCCTGATATCTTAGTATTCTGGTTGTACCGCGGAAGATGAAGATTCTGGGCAAGACACTCGGAGATGAAGGATGCTGATGAGCCGGAATCAAGTAGTGCTCTGGCCTTCATGGAGGAACCATCAGGGCCTTCGACTCGCACACTACAAGTCATCAGCAACAAATTAGACTTAATTTCTGTAGCAGCGTGTGAAGACGTGACGGGTGCAGCAGGGATTGGCGCAGCAGTAATGGGCGCAGCAGTAACAGGCGTGGCAGTGGCTAGCGCAGCAGTGACCGGCACAGCAGGGAGTTGACCAGGAATACTTGCAACACTTGGCCGGCGGTATGTTTGTGTCCTGGTGTATTGTTTGTGTTTCAATAGCTTACATTCTTGTTTGGTAAAGTATCGTCATTGTCATTTTCTCGTTTTCATTGTAATCGTTCATTTTTTCTTATTGTATAATTAGAGAGCAAAAAATACAAAATTGTTGACAGTTTAAATGATAACTAGACACTTGGGCTCTCGCGCTCTGAAGACAAGCTCCTACAGGTGTCAATAACTCAGACTATTAGTTTTTTTATATGTGCTAAACAAACAATTAAAACATGCATAGATGATGCTCTAAAGTACATTAAATTGCTGAACTCAATACCTTCTTCATAAACATCATCTTTTGTTGATGGTACATATAATATGTGCAGATAGTGTTGTTTATAGATTATAATTTAAGATACTATCCAACTAAATTAGTGTTGTGTTTTAACACACAATTTTATTTCCTCTGCTAAATTATAATCTACAATAGTTCTAGTTTATGAAGCCTTTCAGCTGTAACAATACAGTCAACACAGAATTATATCCTAACTTTAGTTTGAAGAAGTATTGCTGTAAGTGTAATTCTGACAGGTAAATCACAAAGTACTCAATTAGTGAAGCAAAATTTTAATGTTATAAAAAGGATACATCTATGAAAAACTTAAATTATTTCTTCTATGTATGGTTTTTTAACTAAATACCGACTCAAAGTTAGACCCAAAGTGATAATTTTTTAAGCATATTCTTGTTAACATGTCAGCTATTTAATGACACAGAAAGCTTAAGCTTCATGATTCCAATTTATACATATTTTCTACATCAACTGGAACATAATGAGACTAAATTCAATTTTCTGATGCTGGCTAATTGCACTGATAAAACCAACATTTCTGTGAGTAGAATCAACTTATGCTGCCTCATCCTTTATGTTTTCACTTGGTGTTCTAAAAACCTTCATACTGTAATCACTACTACTTCAGGTTACTTACTATTGGGTGACAGTTCAGATGGTT
>WLWD01003066.1_pt1 | contig 26005 bp, 18 predicted proteins | sample 6712731 | NCBI WGS metagenome assembly WLWD01 (sample SAMN12718690, study PRJNA576275) | sponge metagenome | isolation source: marine sponge | host: Mycale hentscheli | place: New Zealand: South Island, Marlborough, Capsize Point | collected 2014-11-01 | reverse complement strand
CCCTGCCTATGACACACTTAGTATTACCTCTATGGTAACTTCAGCATTAAATTCTGTACGAGTCCTGTGTAAAATTCATTTGCGTCTTGTTGTTCCCCTATGACATAGATGGCCAAATCTCTCCTATTTATATTAAACATTGCTTTATTGTACAATATTATACTTACTTCCCAGGTTCCTCAAGAGTGGAGTCAAGTCGAAAGTCTGGCGAGAAAGACTATCTATACTGTGCAAATATGGCATGAATTTCTGATGCAAGGCATCTGCCTAGTGTTTCAATTGACTTCGTCATTAACAATTTTTTTAATATTTTTAATACATATACTGGTATAGATATTAAATGTAACTAATGGGAGGTGGGTTCATTGGAACAATTATCAATTTTATACTGGTGTAGATATTTAATGAAACTTTGAAACTAATGGGAGGTGGGTTCATTGGAACAATTATTATTACACAAAATAAGGGTATATAAAATAATGAATTTATACTCTGGATACCTTTTATCTTGCAGTCAAGGCAAAAATTGCTATATGAATCCGATTGCGGAAATGGTTAAAAAGAGTGTTAGGGAAATTACCTTTTCACAGGTCAACAACGCGCGCATGCGCTAGATCGTTTCTCCGTGTAGCGGTTAGATAAATGGTTAGGATGGTCTACGACGACGGTGTGTATTCATGAATAATCCGCGAGCTTAAACAGTTTGTTAAAACGTCGTCAAATTCGGTTGAAAGTGATTAAAGCTAGTATATTAGTAGACGAGGCACAGGGCAAGGATAAAAGCACCCCGATGTGAGAAGGTTAATTCCTGGCATTGATAATAGCGCACGCGTGGGTCAAAGGTCATTCGGCAACTTTCCTGTCCCTAAACGCATGTATACAAACCCAATTGAAAAAAAATTGCTCGCATGAACGGCGCCTTTGGCATGTAGTTTGTCCTTGTGTTGTAGTGGAGAAGCTCCTATAAGTATACAATAGTAGTAATGTGCATAGAAACCATCAACAAAAAATTACGTAGGCGGTGTGCGGCCACCCTTAAGCAACCAAAACTGGAGTTGAAACATACTCCGCCTTCGTCAATCATACACCTTGGCTGTTCTAAAGGAATGTGGTAGTGGTTATCTAAGTACTTTTCCGGCGCCCACAGTTTGCAAGACGCGCTGACCCAAACACAAGTATGGAGTAACCACACCCCATAATCTTGGCTGTAGAACAGCCAAGATGCGTGATTGTCCAGGTTCACTTCTCCTCTAGCGGTTAGGTAAACGGTCTGGCTACCTCAGGCTATCGTCGTCGTCATTAATGATCGATGAATATTAAATTAGTCGTATCCAAATAACTAGAAAATGCTCGTGTAGCATTGGTTGGGCGAGCGAGGTTCTGGGGAAATGTTGACACTTTCAATTGCATTGGGGTCGTTTGATTTGAATTTGCATTGGTTTTCTTCCTGCAGGTTGCCAAATCTGAATTCACATCTCATTATTAGTAGTAGAATATGTAATGATATGTAAAGGGGGAAATGACGATTGGTAAAGGGTAAAGAATGGTACTCCTCATGATAAAGTAACAATTGGTAAAGGGTAAAGAATGGTACTCCTTCTGGAATGCGCGCGCGTTTAAACGACGACGTACGACGCGTTTAAAGGACGACGTATTCAGGATTTCCATAGACTACATCTTAAAGTTGCTCGCTCGCTTCGCTCGCTCCCAATTATGTTTAGTTTTTAAATAAAGAACTCAGAGTATAGGAACAACATTGCATACAAATTAATAGTAGATATAGTTGCTTGGCTTTGCTTCTTTTTGTTATCTATAATGTAGTAAATTTTTAATTAATAGCAGCTGAGTGTGTATAAAATATTTTGCAATATTTAGTAGATAATAGCAATGATAATTACACTACAATTAAAATTTCTCAGTTACAATCATGAAATAATTCATAATTGCTTTATTTATTAAAAAAGATTTCTTCTGGGTTCTATTTGTGTGAGCAAATTTTTATTCTTTAATTTTATATTGTTAAAAAAACCCTATATTGTGTGAAGAAATCTAACAACTATAATGCATACAAAATTAAATGGTGCTTATGAAGATGGTCTCCTCTTGGCTAAGCCTAGGTTGCATATGTGAAGTTGGATTTATTTTACTCTTTTTTTAATCCCAGAGCAGAGTTGACAACTTTTCAGATCACACTACAGAGACACTAGCCACACCCCTAGACTGCACTTTAAAGTATATCAATTACAAGGAAGCAATAATAACATAATTATAGAGGGATCAATTCATTCAAGTTATACTTGGTAATATTTCCAACACAAGCTGAACTTCATGACAATAGCAGAAAGAACATTATAACATAATGTACAAACTGCTGACTCAATGAAAATTGTGCAGTAACTTCACACCCTATTGAATCTATATATTTCATGAAAAACAGCAATTTTAGAGAGAAATTATACTGCCAACAATATTGGTGGATTAGCTGAGTTGGGTTTGGCAGAGTCTTTGAAGTTGATCATATTCTTGAAAAGAGCAATTCCTGTTATTGGACAGTGGCCAACCCCCCACACCCCTCCCCCATCTCTCTGAAATAAGCGTAATGAAAAAAATACTATTTATACATGTACACACAGCTAATTCAGTCAAAAAAAGGCTCCGAAGTTATGCTATTTTTTTTATAATGTTCAAATCATTTAAATGAATTTTGTAGTTGTTGTACAGTGGCTAAGTGGTAAATCCAGGTCTGTCTGGGAGCTTTCAATTATGATAGAGAGCTAGGGCTTACTGATAACATCAATATAGCCTGCCTTCAGAACACATACACTTAGAGCAGAAATCTCTATTCGTTTAATTAAGACTTTGGTAACATACTTGGTACATATACAATGCATACCATATGACTTATTGGAACAAAAGCACCACATATTGTAGTCTCAGTAAGTTTCAAGTATTGGTTGAATTTCATCACAGCCATGTAAGCTCACCTTTTCCACTGTTTTTTTTTATTCTTCTTACTTCTTTTATCTTTGAAATGATGTAGTAATCAAACATTAAATTTAAATAATATTTACAAACAAAAATTTACTCTCAGACAATTCACAACTTTTTAAATTTCTTAAGCATAGCAAGAGGAAGTTATTTAAAACACCAGCAGCTTTATTTCGTTGATTTAATGAGTTAAAATCATGTGATTTGTAACATTCTAGTTCTGTCAGTCTCACAGAATGTACATATGCCTAACAAATACTACAAACTGGAGTTTACTCGCTGATCAGCCATTAAGTTTGAATGTAGACACATGAATGATATGATCTATACAGTGGGAAAGAATACAGATCAAGGTAGGATTTAGTGTGGGGTCGAGTGGACCCCCCTCCCACCTCTCTGAATTAAGCTTAATGAAAAATTATTATTTATCTAGGTGTACACAGCAAGTTCTGTCCAAAACGGCATGCTAAGTTATGCTCTTCTTGTTATAAATTAATGTCCAAATCATTTAAATGAATTTGTATTTTTTGGACAATGGCTAAGTGGTACATCCAGGACTGTCTGGGAGCTTCAGTGACAGTTGGCAATTATGATGGAGAGATAACATCAATATAGCCTGCCTTCAGGACATATATACTTAAGACAGAAATCTAAATTTGTTTAAATAAGATTTCAGCAATATACTATTTGGTACATGTACAATGCACACCATATGACATTGACACAAAAGCATTACATATTAAGTATTCAACTATTATTCAATTTCATCACAACCATGTGCTCACCTTTTACACTGTTCTTTTTATTCTTCTTACTTCTTTTATCTTTGAAATGATAATGTAGTAATTAAAATAAATTTAAATAATATTTACAAACTAATTACTCTCAGAAAATTCACAACTTTTTTCATTTCTTAAGCATAGCAATAATAAGTTATTGAAAATAAAAAGCCTGTGATTCATAACACTCAAGTTTGCTAGTCTCAATCACATAATATGCAGATGCCAACAAATAATGCAACTGAGTTTACTAACTGCTCAGCATGTAATTATCCTAGTCTAAGTTTAAATGTAAACACATGATTGATATGTGGAAAGAGTGGAGATCAAGGTAGGATTGAGCGTGGGACAAGGGGAGAATGGACAGGTCCCCCTCCTCTTTGAGTTAAACTTAATGAAAAATTGTACCTATAACGGCTAACTAAAATTTGCGATTGGCGATTGCACCTAGCGTAACGGGCGCATTCTCACGAGACAATAGGCTGATTCTTACCTAGGTGGGGGGGGGGGGGGGGGGGGGGGTCCACACAAAACTGGAGCTAGAAGGCGAACGGTTAGAAGATTGCTTTGGGAAAGTATTGCGGCAGATAGATAGGCTTAGGCTATGGAAAGCTTCCATGGACAAAAATAGCGGTGACTTTTTTTTGATCGCTCGATCGCTTGATCGATCAATTGCTGTACCGGTTGCTCGATCGATTGTTAGATCGATTGGCAGATAGATTGATCGAACGATTTTTTTGATCGCTCGATCGCTTGATCGATCAATTGCTGTACCGGTTGCTCGATCGATTGTTAGATCGATTGGCAGATAGATTGATCGAACGATTTTTTTGATCGCTCGATCGCTTGATCGATCAATTGCTGTATCGGTGGTAAATAGATTGATCGATCGATCGATTGATCGATCGATTACTAATCGATTGCTTGTACGATTCTTGGATCGGTTGGTGGATCGATTGCTCGACAGATTGGTGGATCTATTTCGACTGATTCTATAGATCAGATCAGGTAAAAGGTCTTTGAGATCAATTCACTCCACACGTGGTCATTCTTTATACCATGGCTACTCCACCTTTCTCTAATGAGAAACTGGCTTGGCTGCTCCCAAGACTTTCTAGCGAAGGCGAAAGTCATACGACTTCTCCTGCTACTGGCACTCACCTGGCAGGCCCTAGCATGTCTAGTGGCACTAGCCTGGCTCGCCCTAGCACACCTAATTTTGTGACTGGCACTCCCCTGGCTGGCCCTAGCACACCTACAGGGAACCTGGATCCCCCATCAGGTCCTGGAGTTGGCTCACATGTGGGAACCTTGTCTTCAGTCCCAAGCAGCTCTACTCCTATTCAAACTGAGTCAGGTAGGTTTGATTTGAATGAACTTTTTTTGATGAATTCTGAGAAATAGCTAGCTTCAAAATATGTTGCCTACACATTAAAGTGTTATTTATCAGGGTAAGTAGTATCACTGAGAAAACTTCTTTAATGCAATGGATATAAATCTTGCCTTATGAATTTATACTGCCACTGTCTAATACATGCTATCGTAGTTCATTGTATTGCATTCCTTATCTTACAGGAACATGGAATCGTTTCAATAGAGCTTATAGAGGAGCTATAGCTGCCTTAAGGGGAAATGGACCAAGCCAGAAGACCTTTGTTGAGGAGCATCGTTCCAGTTTTAACAAGCGTAAACGTTGCTCTGATATCATTGCAAAGCGGCCAAAATTTTGCAGTTGGGCACATAAATTTGTTTGCTTAGCAAGTTGCTGTCAAGAAAAGGTTCCGTCGCCTATTATCAGCAGGACTTGGAGAGAAAAAAATAACTATTCCAGATATTGATTGCACCACATCTCAGTTTCATGAAGTACTCATGGATTCGTTTACAAAACTGAGGAGTGCTGGTGGGTTTGAACTGCTTCGCTGTATTCCAAATACCCGTGATCTTGAAGGAATTCCTTCTCCAGTTTGTCATTCACCTCGTTTACTTCGAAGTCAAATGGGTGCAGCACGAATATATGTTCGACCAATTCAAGTTGACTTAGACATGAATTCTCTGGATTTTGAGGACAATACTAAAGATGTAAGAATTTCCTTAGGGTGGGTGGTGTTTTGATTTTGCTGATCTTTTTTAGTTGGGGATTGTTATTGTTATTTCTGCATGTAAGTTTAGCAGGTGGTCATGCCAACTCTACCTGGACAGACTATAGTCAAGCATATTTAACAAATATACCATATATTGGATTTTGCTGGCTGTGCTTATCATGCAGTACTTTTTTTTTATTTAGAATACTAGCTGGTATCAACCTCTAGTTGTTTTAAGGTTTCTGTTTACCAGTGTTTTTAAGTAATTGGAAGCAAGTGAGGCACTATTAGGGGTATTTGATCGAAAATGGTATGTACGTACGTATGTGGGATGGTATTGTACGTTTTATAGTAGCACGTGCAAAATTGTATGGTTAAGTCGTTTTAGGTAAAGAGCCTGGGCCTTTAGACAAAATTTTTTTTATAGCTCGTGTTACTGTCCAAGGATTTAATTCTGTATACGTTCGCACTGCTAGTTGGAAATTGTAAAACAGGTCTTATTGATCTAAATTGATTTCATTTCCTAAACCTACGTCTGGAGATTGCTGAATAAAGGAGGGCAGGCTCAATAGGGATAATGAATGGCAGAGAGCGAAACACTTGGCTAAACATGGTATGTAGAATGTGAAGCATTGTTGATGGGAACATCTTTTAGTAATGTATGGAATTTTTTTTTGATAATAGATGTGGGAGGGCGCGGCGAGTCCGTAGACAGCTTAGCTCTCACGCACCTGGTACAGCGTTTAGTATCGCTGCCACCAGAGAAGGTAACTAAGATATGCAGCCTAGGCTGTACCCTAGCCAGCTAACTGGTTACACTACTAGTTACTAGACTAAGTTAATGTAATTACAACTTCTGAAGGAGGCAGCACGAGTACATGATATATATACGAGTGCTGACTCCTCTCATCAGCTTATTTGATTTAATAGCATTTTTTATTTCATTGTAATTGTAGGAAAAAGTGTTCTTTCGATTAGGACAGTTGGCTTCAATGTGTTTAGTCCAAGGTGGAGGTGGGTTTCATGTACTCTCTGAGACTGTCTATGAATACATTAGTGGAAGAGACATAGCTGATGTTATAGCTCATGCAGATGAAATAAGTGACTCTGAAGTTAGAGCAATGGTTGATAAAGTAAGACAAGTAGCTATTTCATTAATGTGATTTAAATTTGCTTACTCATTCAAATTGTTTTTCTTCTAGCTTATGACCACTAATACATTGAGTGAGTTTAAGGAAGTGTATAGTTATTTTTTTGATAAATTGATGGAGTGTGGAGTCAATAAGCCTGTTACTGCTATAGTTTGGGAAGACAAAATAAGTTTAGTGCAGTCTGTTACCCTCCATTATGTGCTTCTCAAAAGTAAAGGTGAAATAGATCAGTTTAGAGAAGGTTTATCTTGCCTTGGCACACGGAGTTATATAACCAAGTATCCAAGGCTTTTAAAGGAATTCTTCACTATTAAAGGAAAACAATCTCTTTCAGCAGGTAATACTAGCTTATTGATATGTGTGTACTAAAACAGTATAGCAGGAATTACTTTTTCTTATGTATATGTATAGAAATGATCAGAACACTATTTAAAGATATTAAATATTCTGAAGCTGGATCAAATGATAAAGAGAATGAAGAGCTTACATATGTATTATTTGTCGACTACCTAGAGGAATGTGAAGAAGGTGTGTTGCAGAAATATCAATGCTAATGCAATCAAATCGTAATGTTTATTCTATAGCAGCCTACTTTGGTGAAACACAGAACTTAGAAGAAAGTGAGTCATTAGCTATGAAGGAAGTGATATGAAAGTAAAACTACACAAACTAGATAGTATAACTAGCTAGCTAATGGTTTTAGCAATACTTCCGTGGATAAAGAAAAAATTTGCAAGCAAGAAAAAAATTACATTGAATGTACATGTATTAAATATGTAGATTGTGATGCAGTAACTTTGGAGAGAGTCCTCAACTTTTTTTCTGGCTCTGAAGAAATACCACCTGAAGGCTTTCCGAATATACCTACATTATCATTTAATAATGATAACCCCTTCCCAACATCTTCCACCTGTGCAGTTGAATTAACTCTACCTACTAGATACAGCAAAGACAGTGTTCAATTTAAGAAAATGATGAATATCGCATTTACTTGTCATGGAGGTTTTGGAAAATCATAACTGAATTTAAACAATTTTTGTGTGTTAGCTAACTGCTATTTTGAAACTCAAATGTGATTCCTTGTGAAGTGCATGCTGTGTTCATGTAGTGATCAATGCCATAATTATCATTCCAGTCTATTCCAAATAAATTGGCTTCTTCCTACAATGACAAAAAAAACCCCTAGCCTATAAAATGTTACACGATCAATACTATTGGAGACTATCAAGCAGTGAAAAAAAAAATGCATTAGCTATCTGGTACCAGCAAATGATGAAGGATTTCAGATGATGAGATCATTACCGACTAGTTTATTCACTGTTAGCTATCATGTTAAAAGTAAGCTGGTGCAAGCTTTATAAGCAAGATTCCTCGATATGAATCTCTAGATAATATCCTTTGCTACCTATTGGGAACTTGTTTATTCTGGATAGCTAGCTATGGCTTAAGTTAAAAATATTAGGGAGGTTAAAATCATACATAGTGTGGTATGTAAGAAATCAAGAGGCTGCTGTAGTGTGTGTAAAGCAACTACACCATGAACATTCTCCCTAGCAGCTTCCCTAACCTCTGATAACCTCCTAATTACCTGAATATCACAGCTGCCCTAACCTCTGATAACCTCCTAATTACCTGAATATCACAGCTGCCCTAACCTCTGATAACCTCCTAAATACCTGAACATTACAGCTGCCCTCTACCAACCACACCCCTACCCCTGCAACCTCACATCATTTTAGCATGTATTATAGAGACCAAGAATAGCTCATTAACCTAAATAGCAAAGGGAATATCAAATAGCATTTTATGAGGTAGTTGTTTTGGATGAAATTAAAGTTGAATTTATATGGAAAATAGTGAATAACAGTGTCAACTCTTGTTTCAATTGTCAACCGCATATATACAGTCTTCTACAAAAGATCTTGTTGCTGCATAGATTGAAACTCCTAAGTCATCACATTCATCAAGCGGATTGATAAATGACCGCAGGAGATCCAATTCCTGATTCTGCAGAGGGCAAGAGATAGCAGGAACTTCAACAGTATTGTCATCATCAACTGCAGGTGGTCCATTCCAATCTATGCCATACTGTTGCAGTTCATCCTAAAAGAACAAAATAATAAAAATAACGCAGACATCTTTGTTAATCTAGCTATTTGTTACAACAGATGTCAATATACGAGATATTTTTGGATATTGAGTGCTTGTTGTGACAAAAAAGAACATATTTTCTGACTTCCAATAGCTGGGGGGGGGGGGGGGTTTACAATATTACCATAGAGATAGACAATTGATCAGCTAATTTTTAGACATTAGGAAGTGAGCATGGATAAGAATGGTTACTCAAGCTCATTCATTCATACCTCATCCATTGCTTCACAGTTGTACACTCCAGACACTGCTGTTTCGTCTGAAGTATGAAACATACCGCTAGCCCACAGCTGCAATGGTGTCTGGTTATGCGCTGTCCTTAATCTGTGACGACAATAAGCTAAACGAAACCTTTCAATCTGATTGTTTATGCGAGGCAGGAAAACATAGTGCAAGCAAAATAAATCAACATCATTGATAGGCGACAAAATTCCATTGTCTTCTAAGCTGTGAAATAGGTGGTAGTAGGGAGATAAACATGACGAAAAAACATCCCTCCAGAGCCTCTCAATGCGTTGGTTGTGAACACTTTTACCCGCAATGTAGCTTCCACGTTCTGGACCCCGCTGAGGATGTCTCAACATATATCGGGAAACTAGGATATTCTCGCCACCATGATCTGCTCTCACTCTAGATGGTAATCCATAGGTTGTAACAGCTCTGATAAAATGTGTGAGTACTGTATTTGCTCTATTGTTGTCGGAGGCAGCAAGATAAACTGGAACACGAGAGTAGCCATCGATCCCACCATGAATTACTATTCTCCATCGGATTAATTTATGATTTCCATCAATGTGCCAGAGGCTGTTGGGACCTGCCACTTGGTACTGACGGCGTTGTAAAACTCGGCGGCTTCTATGCTGTATGCCCCAGGGGTCAATTCGAAGCATGCTCTCTCGAATTCTTCATCGTTGTACTCTGTGACTTTGCGACATTAAAAGACCTGCCATTGTTTTCTGGCCTGCATTTGGAAATTGAGCCACAAAATATGCCACAACATCATCCAAATCCTCATTAGTAATGTTGTCATATTGTGTCAGCTCATCCAGACCATACTGCAAAATGCGTCTCCTGATAGTTCGTGGGGAACAGCCAAACAGACTGGCAATTTCGATTTGTGTAAATTGCAGCTCCAATAAATTGGTCAATTCAGAAACTGACATAACTATTGCTGGCCTTCCTCTTCCCCTTATCATTCTTCGATTTTCTTCAACTTCTTTTAACAAGTCCACCATTTCTCTTACCCTTTCAATGGCAGTCAAATTTTCAAACATTGCTTCCAAGTGCACCAATCGGTGCAAAATGTTTTCAAGGGAAAGAATTGCCCCATCCATTTCTTGATCAGGCTGCAGAGTATTAACAATGGATTCCAGCCCTTCTGCTACCACTTCAAGAAGCTCCTCCATTTTTCACCATCACGTACTTAGAAACCCTTTACCTAATTGAATTTATCTCTATGCCCTTTACTTGATCCGATCTGTAAATCGATCGAGCAATAGATCCTCCTCCAACAGATCGAGCAATCGATCCACAAATCGGTAGAGCAATCGATTGATCGATCAATCTATCTACCAATCGATCTAGCAATCGGTCGAGCAACCGATATAGTAATTGATCGATCAAGCGATCGAGCGATCAAAAACAGTCACCGCTATTTTTGTCCGATTCATAAATCGATCGAACAATCGATCGATCAATCTACCTGCCAATCGATCCAGCAATCGATCGAGCAACCGGTACAGCAATTGATCGATCAAGCGATCGAGCGATCAAAAAAAAGTCACCGCTATTTTTGTCCATGACGGCGTTCCATAAAAGAGTAGAAAGTACAGATCTCAAAACTTAGACTAGTTGCAATCACAATAAGCTTAGCCATACCTTTTTTGTGTTGTTAGATCCCAATCCACTCGAAACTAAGTCATATAAAACAGCATAAGTATAAGAACTACGCTATCTCCATAGACATTCCATACATTAAGCGCCATTTTTTTTGACGTCACAAATTCGTCCGCCCTGCGTCACAACTCGTAGTTAAACTTGAGCCGCGCCCTCACACGGCAGCTCCTATTCGGGAACTTCGCTTATTTAAGAGTGCCCGGCCACCAATAGAGGACTCCAGCAAGCCAAATTTGAAGAATGAAGACCCGCCTGGGACGAAGATACAGCTCTGCACACTGGCTACTATACAGAGTTATTTCGAAGCGGCCGAAAGAGCTACCGCGCTCATTTTTTTCCAGAGATGGAAGTTGTAACTTTGGAAATAATTAGTCCCTCGAGCAAAAGTGATGGCGTATTCCCGATGTTGCTTGGAGTTGGTTGCTCATTAGTGGGAGCGGGGTAGTTCAGCACAAGATTTAGACTTGTAGGCGATAGGGCTGAAGAGTATAGCGGTAGCAATCCCGATGGAAAGAACTGAAGTGATGATGATGGAGTCTAATACGCAGCGGAGTCTCAATACAAGGTTGGTGGAATTGTCGGAGCTGGTACCAGTCAGGGTGGAGTTGGTCATGGTTGAGACAGAGTTTTAAGCTGCTCCAATGGCTTCACAAGTACAGCTTCATTCCTTACCCTGCAAGTATAATAGAAGGATGTATTGGAAGCGACTGTCTTAGACTAGTACACTACATACAGTTATAGCTCAAAGACCGTTTGTGTCCACCTGCTTCGCGGTTTTTGGCGCCAAAGTTAATTGATCCGCGTAGAAATTGAGAGCTGGCCACGCGTGAATTGATAGTTTGCGGGGCTCGGTTACGGGCCATCTCCCGCGTTTTACCAGCGTGTCCAACATCCCCTGGTTTAGTTCACAAATGCGCAAGCGCAACACTCTGACGTCACAAATACGTCGTCATGAGATAAGAGCTTCCGCAAACGTCACAACTTACACCGAAAATACTAACCACGGCCGTTTCATAGTGGACACTTAGCGGTTAATTTGAATCCTTCCGGGTATTTCCGGTATGGTCATTAACATATTCATGACCTGAGGGAAAAATCTGTCTACGTGACCATAATTTTCAGAGCTCAATAATCTCCAAAATTATTATTGCTGAGTTAATTTGGGGAGTTACCCAGGTTAAGGTGACCTTATAGATTCAAGGCGCAGCGTGCAAAGAATTATGTAATCTGTAAAAACCCAGTGCCAACCACTTTACCAACCCAACCACGAGTTGTGATTTCCTACTGGCAGTGGGTAACGGTTGAGGTTTTCTGAATAGCATCAAACAGGAAGTTTTTGGAGCCATGGAGGAGAGGTCAGTCTGTCAATTAACTATTTTCTTAATGAAAAAATGTAAAATAAACTTCCTAACATTTTTTCTCAACAAATAACTCAACTTTCAAACTGGTACTAAAATACACTATAGTTCATTACAGTATCATGTGGAACAACTGCAAAGACATTGTAGAGTTTGTAGTGGGAGGCTCAACAAAGCCAAGGGAAAAGTTCAGCCAGTTTACTCTTGCATTGACCATTCTGAGGACCTGCAGACCATTGTAGGGGTCTATCCACACTCAGAAGACAAAAGCACCTTCCCTAGCAACTTCTGCAACCAGTGCCGTTGAGGTGTCTGCGTCCAATGAATTCTGATGTGAACAGATTGCTAAAGAATGTGGGTTATCAGAATGGTGGTAAACTGAAGTAGCTAATTCACCTGGGCTTTCAGAACTTTTGGAGCACTGTGAAATACTACTTACGGTAGATGAATTTTCAAGCATTTGTGATTTCTTGTGCAAGGAACTAACTAAAGAAATTTGATTGCTTGATGAAGGGACCATAGAATTATAAAGGAAAGAATCATTAATTGTGACTATCTTGCAGTGATACTTCATTGCACAATTTGGTTCCAGTAAGTGTTGAGGGTTGTAATCAAAATTTAGGGGTCGTGTGAGACGCAATATTGCTGACCTCTTTCGTAGTGACCTGCAGTTTCAGTAATTATGACTAAGTTTTATTTACTCTAGATAGAAACTTACATCAAGCATCCATTTAAAAGTTCCTCTACCATAACTTTTCTCAGCAGTCCCATATGTGTCTGCAATGTTTAATGAACATATTTCATGTATATGATGTGATAATGTGTAGAACATAACATACCTGGTCAAAATTCCATTCCCATCCTATAACTCTGTACAATGCATACTTGACAACAAGAACAATAATAAGCATATAATTTTGTTGATACAGTAATAGTTACCTGAGATGAGAATACTCCACAATCAAAGGTGTTAATTTGCTGTGGTTGATCCTGAAACAATATTAAAAGAACAGTTCATCGCTGACATAATAGCTATAGCTATATAACATTGTTACCGTCCTATGAACATATTGCCACTCATTCCAATGCGGAACTGGGATCCCCTTTTCTAGGCATCTTTCTTCTAAAAAGGATCTAAAATATTTTACCCATTAATTATAAATACAAGGGTAATTCATACTTTAGATACCTAATGTTATGCCATCCAATTAAATAACTTCCTTTATATGAGTCATAGTATTCAGCAGATTTTCCTTTGATATCAACAACCTGTATTAACATGAAAAATCCATAAGATGTGAATTATCAGCCCTAGTTATGCACCAAATAGAATTTATTCGCTAAAAACATACTTAATTCAACATAAAATTATATTAGCCTATTATCACTCCAATGATGCATGAGCAAGATCAGCTTTACTAAAGCATAATATCTAATCAAATAAACTAGTTGTCAGCCAGCCATGGCTATAATTTAGCAAGTAGTAGCTAAAACTTTCGGAAAGTGTGTTTTTGTTTGTCAAGTTGTGTCCAATGGAACAAGCTGTATACACCACAACTCTCAGATACTATCACAAATACAAGTATCAGAAAAATAAAAAAATAAGAACAAAAAGAAGAAAGAAATAAAGAGCAAAAAATGAAGAAATAGCTATAGAAGAATAGAAAAAAGGGCAAAAAGTATAAAGAAGGGGAAAAATGAAGGACAATAAAGAAGTAAAAAAAGATAAGAAGGAAAAATAGGAAAAAAAGTAGGCTAAACAGTAAGAAAAAGACAAAGGAAGAAAAAACCAAACTAACAAACAAACAAAAAGAATGAAAAAAACATTAAAAAAAACTATAAAGCAAGATAAAAGGATTCACATATCTGGACTCAAACCACTGCTCCCTATCAAAAGTCAAGAACCACAAGACATTCAAAAGGACACAACTGATAGATAGAAACTGATCATTATTAATGTTATTTTGCCGCCTAAATGATGATGCACATGATTAGCTATTCTTAAGAGGCTTTGCCTGCTATAGCAACACAATCGCATGGTCAAATTTTACTCACTTTTTCTATAAAATTAAGTTGAAACAAAATTGGAGTACAATAATTTGATGTCATGTTTAAGCCGTTGGTGGCAGCAGTTAGAGATCAGCTACAGTATGATTAAATTACTGTCAGACAAAGACCAACAGATTACTGTAACCATTATGCAATGCACATCACTTTGAGGGTACAGAGAAGATGGACAATATTATGTATATATATACAGTATATATATATATGTATATATATACAGTATATATATATATATATATATATATTACAAAATCTTACCAATAAGGTCCAATGAGACTCTCCTAAATTAATACTACACAGAAGTAGGTCTTGATTCAATATATCAATCTGTAAAGACTTGGTAGTGAGCATATAACATAATATTTATAGCATTGAATCTACCTTTCGATGCCATCTCTTCACTCCTTCATAACCATGTGAACACAACTTGGAATAGAATTGAGAACTTAAAACCAAAACTTTCTTGTTTTCCTTAATATATAATGCTTAAAATTAAAAAAAAAACACTTTAAGATTATCACCACTTACTCGTGAAGCTGTGGTAGCTACTAGTTCAAAATATGCTTCTATAATCTTCACACATATAGTTTTGATAAAGTTATATGTATATCCTAATATAAGGTTAACATTACCTCATCTGTTAACCACTCATTACTGAGCAGATTTGTGACAGCATATAAAGGTAGATTCCTGTACAATGTGCGGCCTATGTATATAAATGTATATAATGCTATCCATTTGTTCAATACTTTGTCTACCTTCATCAAGTTCAAACAAAGCCATAAATGGGTCTTGCATGGCTACATTAGCAACACTGACCGGTAGCACCTATAAAATGTTTTGATTGATCATTTATCAGATGTCAAATTTTGTAACAATTTAAATACCTTGTTGTCATCTACATGAAACCACTGACTATGGTCACTACGTGACCGAATAAATGCAGTGTAGTGACCCGTAGTTTCGGACAATTTGATATATTTTATTACTCCAACTAGTTTATACCTCACGTTATTGCCACCAGAAATAGTCAAAGTAGTTTTCTATACACATATAAATATCCAGTCATTTTGTCAGCTAAATAAAATTATATATAATTTCTACACACCCTTAGCAACCCCTGAACAAGACTTCTACAAGAGGTATAAATGTAGCGTGTTCTCAAGAAATTAACTTTTTGTACCTGAATTTGAACTTGAGGTATCCCTGTCCTGAAAAATAAGTCAAACTAAGTTAAAAAAAATTATAAAAATATATAAAACAAATAGCTAACATACTCATTTGCCATTTTTGTCAGATGAATGCTGAGTAACTTGGGGAACCGGTTGATTATGTCTGACTTCTCCATCATTCCACTTTCTTTGCACCTATTGAAGAAAATTTATGAATTTGATTCAAATTTCTCATTATCTTAGTATTTACATACTGTGTGCATTGTAGATCCAGAAGTTGTATAGAGCTTGGCATATTATCTGTCACCAAATCTTGTAAATGGATCTTTTTTCCTCCCTATTTTAGAGGATAAGCAAAAGGGTTTGATGGGGGAGGGTGGGAGTGGTATACGTTTAATTCCTACCTCAATATAGAGTTCCAAAGTATGATTGAGTGTCTCATTGTAGCTCACTGTACCACACTTCTTGCACTGAACTAAATTTTTAAATTGGATAATAAATTGTCTTTCACCCAATAATTTTTGCCAACCTGTAGATAATTCATTGAAGTAACACATGTCATGTACTTTACTTCTTGTGCTATGTACACCAATAGAGCAAGATTAAATCAGTATTTCAAATAAAATGTATTTATTTAGTACTTGGGTGACATCTCAAGAATTTTACTCATTAATTCACTGTAGAACTCTGCTGCATCTTGTTGATGTCCAGCGTTAAATGAGGAACTGATTGCTATGTATATAAATATATATATATATTATTATTAATATTAGAGATGTACAGTAGAATGTCAGTTATCCGGTCACATCAAAATTTAAAGCCCACCTGCCAGTTTTGCTGTTATACTGTACTGTACTAGAGAATGGCTACTGGCAAGAGGAAAAGAGTGGTGCTAAGCAAGGACAAGCTGGAAGTATGCGCTTATCAAAAAAAAGTTATTGGAGGCTGCTTTTAACCATATCAGCAGCTGTATTAGTAAAACATGTACATTGGCTTACCCCCAACACTGACTTAGGTCAACCTCTCCACAGATAACCATTACAGAACACACTGCATTACCAATTTAAAATGTATTATGTACACGTAAGTATTTTTTAAATTGGATTGAACTGTATGTAGTGCTAAAAATAGTAGCTTCAGTTATCGGAATATTCACTTATTGTGTCCGGATAACTGACATTCTACTGTAATTAATTGTAAACAAGGTGCATACATACCTTTTAAGGATTTAATGATTGGGCGAGAATCCAATACAGACATCTTCTGATATTTATATCTACTGTACAAATATTTAAGTACCTGAGGAGCGCACTGGGAACCTATATTTTTTCAAATAGTAATTTTCCTTTTTTATTAAATATTTATATAAGATACCTTGCATTTGGCGACAGTAGTTACACTTTACTCTCTCATGTTCTTCTATAATGTCTTTTACAAGAGCTATAAAGCCATTATGGTTTAATAAGCACTGAAAAACACTATTGGCATAGCAATTCATTGCAATGTTAGTAATTCCTGGTGGTATAGCTTCTTGATCACGCACAAACACTCCAGATAGAGCCTTCCAACTAGTTATTTCTTCAGACTTCCACAGTGAAGTAGACCTGTCCATACTTACTGTGCTAACCGGAAGGTTCAAAGGTTATTTTCAAGTCTTTTTAAGAGCATGATCATCGCCTGCGCGATTTAACGTGCATTTATGGCACGCGCGCTAGCGGGCTAACTTTCTTTCCTTAACGGCACTACCCAAACACCGACAAAAATTTTTTTTTTGGTTTTCTTTTTATTGGCCCACAGGTATATCCTACCCTTTAGCTACACTGACACCAAATTTGAGTGGCTGAAACCGTTGTTAAAGGTCCGAGCGCCCTGTTTAAACACAGTTACCTTTTACTCTCTATTTTGACCTTCCGTGCGTGAACGGAAATCCAACCCGCGAGTAATTGAAAATCGTGGGCGAATTCAATTTGTTGCCTAGCAACAAATTACCCCTACCTCGGATAATCGCGGGTAAATATTCTTATAAGTTTTTGTTTGCAGTAACAGAAATAGATATAGTAAATGTGAATAATCAAGCTATATAGGTTGATGTTGCTATTTATGGAGTCCTGTAGTTGGAGCCTGCAGACCTGGAGACTCCTGGGACTATTTTTGTGAACAATAGAAGAATCAGCAAGTCTCTGACTGGACAAAGGTTTCAGTGATGATGAGGACTTCTGTCACACTACAACAAGAGAAAGCAACACATTTTGAAAGTCCATCATTTTTGTTCATTGATTTAAAGAGATTCCTATTGTTCATTTGTTCCAAAACAGGCAATAAGCTGGCTGCAAGACAAATATAATCCTAAACTTAGCTAGCCAGTGAACTAACAAACCAAGCTAGTTGAACATTTCTAAAAGAGTGACTGTATCAATGACTTACTGTAACTATCAAAGAAACAGAAAAAAAAAAAAAAAAAGAAGCACAAAACGGTCTGCAAAATTGCATCCAGTGCTATTTAAAGACATACCTGTCTAGTACTCTTACACTATGTAGGGTCTAAACTGAGTAAGGCCTCCCCCATCAATAAAGTAAGCGGCCCCATCTATAACTTACTGCCGTTCAGCTGATCGCCACCAAGTAACAGTCTTACGTAACCCGTAACGCGGACTTCCGGTTAGATTACGGAATTCAACGTTAACTCCGCGAGAAATTGAATAAGAAGTTTTAATTGCAGTTTTCTCGAAATAACTGTGCTCAAGATGGTCAGATTGCCGCTCGTATATTTAGTGAACCAAGGAGCGCCTGCCTATAAACTTGATATCAAAATACTCCATAAGAAGTGCTCTACACAGTGGTATGAATAACTCATTTTTCATTTTTTTACGGAAAAGGTCCCTTTTCCTAGGCACTGTCACGTATATTCTTACTCTATATTATTATTGAATATACAATAATATTTCCTTCTTATTTACTATTACAGTATTATTCAAACTAAATTTACTCAACTATTTCTAATGGTAGCCTACACTCCAATCAACAGCGGTGGCTTTCCTGGCTCCGTAATGCAGCTCGTCGCGGATTAGTAGGCGCTCTTTTAGACGCGTGTAGCAACCGCAGTTACCGATTTTTCCAATTTAGCCGCGTGTACCGTCAATCGGGGTTAATCGGTTTGCTGGATCCGCCCCTGTAGATTCTGGTCTGAGTTAGCTAAACACTAGTGTGCTAAGTGGAATCATGAGATACCCCTACACTAAAAAAAAAAATCATTAATTACAATTTCTAACTAGTACGAGTTATTTTTTGTTACCACAATAACCATATCTATGGGGTTAGTCAGTCAGCATGACAATTTACTTTAAAGTAGGTATATACAACTAGTACAAGAGATAGCAACATGCTATTTTATGCTGAACTCTATCATTATAATATGAATGTTCAGATATTTTGAATAATTGTGGGCCTGTTAGCTTACCTAATCTTTGGAAACTTTTTGATGTACCTATTTTTTTCCAAATTAGGCGTTTAATTCAAGTTTATGCAATTAGGCACATGCACATCAACATTCTATATAATATGTTGTTTCAGAGCAGAAATAATTCTTGATCATTTAGTGAATAATCTCACATTATCATGAAATTCATAACTGATAATAGTTGTTGGCAAAACTTATAAAGATTAATGTATACAGAAGTAGATATTGCTAACTAATTCAAAATCTTTTTTATTTTATTTATCAACATAATACAAAACAACTTACGTGGTGGTAACGGTGGTGGTTGCTCTTTGTTATCTTCTTTCTTACCTACATAATTATATTTATTGTATAATATGTGTATTATTATTATGTAATGATTATGATCTATGAATGCATAAGAAGTCCAGTGAATGAAGTGATACTTAATTCATGAAATTTACAACTTCATTAAATTAAAGTTACGTTTGAGCAAATTTTTTATTTTAAATCAGCTGATAATGAGAGAGTAATTTGTATAGGACATAAGATAATTAGACATCTGTTTTAGCAAATTCATTATAATTTTTATATTTACTAATTTGGACTTAAATGGTACATTCATAGGTATCATTTCACGAGTTTTGCTATATTACTCACATGCAAAAAGTTGATTGATCTAACTTGAACAGATTTCAAATGATATTGATAAACAAACAATATTATTATTATAATACAAATGGCTATTATATAATCGAACAGTACAAATTAGTTAATTTTACTGCCCATTAAGCAAAAGCAAAGATATTGGTGAGGAGTGTAAGAATGAACTTACGTGGCTCCAGTAATGGTGGAATTGTATCATAAGTTTGAACTGAACAAATATACACATTTACAACTTTATAATTGTAATTTATAGGTACTAAAGTTAATTGCAAACATCAAATTGAGTTATAGCTCATTTATTCTTCTGTTTAGTATAATTTGCATTTTTTATATTTATGTCTTCATTTTATGAAAGCATTTTGGCAATACTTGCCTACCATTATTTGTAATAACAGTATAGAACTTAAATAACTGTGTTTTACTCTAATTTGAATGAATATTCATTTAGTACACTACTTTGTTCTTTATTTTAAATAGATCGATTCATGACAACTAATGAAGGATATTCCATTATAAGTCATAATTCTCCCTTTTTAAAGCATTCTTTGTATTGTAGTTTTAAATGTGGTTTTAATATAACGATAGGAACCGGTAGTTGTGAGAATGAATGATTTGAAAAAATATTTCTCCCCTAATACAGACACAATTTATAGTGCATTGATTTTGGCAGTTGTTAGTAGGCCAACAAAAATTTTTAAAGACATTGCCTTCGATATTGTAGCCTCAAAATGGTTCCCATTCTGGGGGTGCACTCCTTAGGATTTTTGACTATGTAGGGTCACAATGGGCTTTAACTATTTGTATTATGTATGTGTTTCAGAACTATTCAAGTGTCATGTCTGCATTTAGTTTTTGAATAGCAACAGTTAATACATTCTATCATTGCTCAAAAGCTTATATCACATAAAAACTTACGCATATGCTCTAAGGGTGGTTGTTCATTGGCGAGCGAGCGTAGCGAGCGAGACACTTACAGGGGAAAAAATGAAAAAATCGGGGATGTTTGTTTATTTATATATGGACGTATGTATGTCATTTTGTACTTTGACCCTCCGTATTTTTGTGTTCGCTCCGCGTTCGACCCCGTCCCAAACTTTACTAAACAGAATCTTCCGGTTTAGCGACCATTACCCGTATCACCTTAGAAATTGAATTGTTTACGGCTTTGAATTGTTTCGCGGGTGCAGTTAAAACTCAAAATCTTATGGGAGCTCCATTTCTATTCGAGTTAGTGGCGGTGGTAAATTAATGTGCTCACAGTTATAAGCCCTACTCAACAGTATTTACTTAAAAATGCATTGTCCACTAGACGAACCACGAAGGTAAGTCTTGCGTAGGTATGTTCAGTTGTGTGAAAGTATTGTGCGTTACAACTACTACTAAGAATATCACAAAGAAATTTTTAAATAACGTGATTTGATTTTGTTGCTTCATTTTCAATTCAAACTGTAGCGGTATGACATTGAAACCCCTTTACCACATACGTAATTAAATTTTTTCGCCCGCGCTTCTAATTACGTAAGTTAGGTAAAGCGTTCACAATTCCAGTATTTTTCAATTAGAGAGCGCGGAGAATCCTGCTGCACTGCCTTATGCAACTTTGTTTCAACTAAAAAGTTTATAGCTACTCTCTTCTTGAAACAATTGTGAAGTCTTTGTCAAGCTGCGCTTCCTTGCCACTGCTTTTGAAGTTTATTCAGGTAATTCTCTCTTCATGCCTAATCATTGCTATTAGCTGCTAAACCAGAGAAGAGGGCTACAATGCGTCCACTCCGTAGTCTGGGATCAGAGACTTTAGATTCTCTGATGCTAACTGAGAATGGAAAGGGTTACACTGTGCACTACAGTTAGATGTAATTTCTGTCCTATTTTTCTGTAAAAAGAGTCTGCTCGCTCGCCATGCATTTGCGCTATTCGAGCGCACCACTAGTTATCTATATAATTCAAAAATATTGTTGTATATAAAACAAAATAAATAAATTAATGATTATATTTTGCTAATAGTATCTGTATATATTTACTGATCACATACAAATTTAATACTTCTAAGTAAAAGGATGATCTTACTTGAAGTGTTGTGTAATTTTCTTTCATTATCTATTTATTAATAATGTGTAATAAATGTGTATTCTTAAAATTGGTACACATAAGTTGCAATTATATTTTTATAAATTTACCACAAATTTGCCTAGGAGTTATAGTTAGCTACATATAAACCACTGCTATAAGAAGTAAGCTTTCATGTATTTTAATACAGAACATGACACATTACTATACCATAATCAGGAAAGGCTATTAGTAGCAATCAGCCTAGCTTACTACTCACCAGATTTTATAGCTATTTTCAGTACTAATAGTACCTAAGTGGGTCAAAGGTGTGGGACCCACTATTAACTACCTGTCAGAGTGTTATAGTCAACTTTTCAAGTTGATTTATGAACCGTAATAATATACAAAATATGATTTCTAAACCATCCATTCCAATTATCAGAGTTGTATGACAAGATTTGGTAAAATATATTATCCTGGACACAAAAGATCTTTCCATGTACTAACTCATGTAAAAATGTATAAATATATATTATGTGTATACATTGAGAAAACAACAAGTTGTACAAAGTTTATATGATAAACTACTTTGAAAAACATTATACAGCATAACAAGAGTTGATATTAATTCTTCTATTAAACCTAACCTTAGAGAATTCTTCAGCATGATCAAGTTTTAACTTTGGCTATTGACCATTGAATGCATTATTTTGATCACTGATGTTCTCAATGGTGTTCAAGTAAAAAGCAGTAAGTGTTGTGGAGGATAATACCTACCTTTTCAGTATAGTGTGTTTACTTGAATATAATGCTAAGTAGAAGAATGTTGTCAAAAATTCAGAACAATTGTGAACTAAAAATTGTATATCCTACAATTGTAATAAAAAGTAGCGTTTGTTTTTTTTACCACAAAACAAAATTGACAATAGAGCTCTTGTTTAGGCTAAGTATTTAGACTTACTTGAAGGTACATGTCCAAATTTGTTACCTATAATAATAATGCAGATAAATCAGATTTTTGTAATTGTACTTGTACCCAAAATTTAATCTTGAGTATAGTCAAAGTCATCAATTTTATCGTAAAAACTTTTATTTTTATTTCTAACTAGTTAAATACAGTTAATAATATACAATGCTTATATCCAAAGTTGGTGCTAATTTGACTAGCACATCCCTTTACAATTTATAATTAGTACGTGAACACTATTTAGTTGTTCAGAACAATGAAAACAATGATATAATATTTCTGCAACTACATGTACTTTTTTTGAGTTAAAAATTACTTACTAGGAAATGTCAAGGTAGCAGAAGCCTCAAATATCAAATTATCTTTCTCTTCCATTTGACAACTGTAATTTCCATAATTTACTTCAGTTATATTAGAAATTGAAAGTCGACTAATTACAAAGGATTTGTTTTCATAATTCTCTAACTGTGTATTGGGTATCTTGTCAATAGGTAATGTGACCGACTTAAACTTCCATTTAATCTTCACAATAGTAGACCAACAAGTAAAATATACACTTTCTCCATAATTAGCAACTTGAAATCCTGGAAAGATTTTTTCTGACTTTTCAACTATTATACACAATTATTAAATAGACAGCCGTAGACATTGACTTTAATTTTTAAACATTACATTATTATATTGCATTTAAGTTACATGTTGTAGATTGTAGTTGGTTGTAATGCACACACTATTACTTTTACACAAACTGACTATAGGTCATAAATATGCATTTCTGCTGCCTCGTTTAGATTTACATTACAGACTAGTTCAAAATTTTCATCCTTGTATAATCCTTCTAATGTAAAACTTAATAACCTATAACTTTTAGTTTTGCTTGAGCATAGAAAATTCCTCCAGATTCTGCAGTTCCAGCACATTCATATACTCCTTTATTTTTTGCTGTGATATCTTGTATACACATAGTTCTTAAATAAAAATAGTTAATATTCTTAGGAAGGACAGAGTGATTTTCATAACTCCATTGGACACCAAATGTTGAAAGACATATAAAGCATGCATTTTCCTTAATTCGTTTATTCCACACAGAAGGAACAATTCTCTTGTTATCTGTAATAAGATTAAAATGGGAAAAGGTTAAGTATCTAAAACACAGGTTAATGTTGCCAAATCAATACAAGGGCTTAGGGAGCCAATTTGGAGTAGAAGGGCCCCCATAGAGCACCGAAAATTATTTGGGATTTACTGACTTTCAACAATGGATAACTATACACTTTACTGGACTTTCCATGCACCTGTCCTGAACAACTTAAGGACATGTGCAGAAAAGTTTACAGGAAAATTACCCTTGTTCTGACTTCAGGAATTATGAGATTTCTCACAAAATGTATAGGTCATTTCAGGTTGTCTGCAGTTACCCTGAAACAAGAAATTCATTTTTTCGTCCAATTTATCTAGACTACACCCATTATTTTTGACAATAAACTTTGCCAACTTGTGAGTTGGTCATCCAATAGCTGATACTACAGGTCTTAATGGAACATTCTCTTTATGTATTTTGGGAAGACCCTATATTTGAGATGGTGTAAAAATTTTGAGGAGATAATTGTAAGTCTTTGTTATCTTGCTACTTCACACATTTTTTTAAATTTTTGTTTTCAATTTTATTATACTTATTGTTTGAGACATATTTAGTATGTGAACCACACACTGGTGAGTGATTATATAGATAGTTTAACTATTATCTGATTTTGTATAAGTAATCCAGATATACCAGTTCAGAAAAACGGCTGGTATTATGGATTATTTTTGTGCATGGTAAGCACATTTTCTTGTTTGCTATGTGGTACTATAATATTTCGTTTTTCTCAGGTATGAATGTCTCACATATTTCAGTTAGCTACCTAATTAGGTATTTTATTTTATTTATCTACTTTTAGAAAGATCAGAAAATGAGATAAGTAATTACATGACAGAAACTATTGCTGTTATAACAATTTTTTGTATGTGCTATGATTATTTGTTCATGTTTTATTAGTTCTGCACTATAGACCTTTTCCACGCAAACAAATACTAATAATTTTGTGAACGATCAATTCATGTGAGCACCAGGAAGTCCTACTACCACGCCCATTGGTGGGAAGGAATCGTGGTAGTAGCTTGGAAGATTATTGAGAAAACTTCTTTTTGTGCTGATTATCTGAGCGAGCTATGGTGAATAACTGTTGTGTGGTAGGCTGCACCAACTATGTGGGCAAAAAAGGAGGAATCAGGTTCTACAGATTCCCAATGGCCAACAAAGAAAGGTGTAATAAATGGGCTGCTGCTGTAAGGAGAGTTAAATGGAAGCCAAGCAAGCACACCAGGATCTGCAATGAGTATTTCCATTCTGGTAAGTGCTAGTCAGGACTTTATTTACTAACTAGCTAATGTGTTTGTATGTGATGAGTACAGGTAAGCCAGTTGATCATTCCAGCCACCCATTATATGCCCTCAGACTGGAGGTCTACTAGCAGGCAGCCAGAAACTATTTCTCGCTTGGATATAGTAGAAAATAGACGTATGTTAGAGGTGAAGAAATCTTTGAGGAGTGAGAAGGAAAGGAAGCAAGAAAAAGAAAGTAAGAGGAAAGAGGATAAAAAGAAAGCAGAGGAAACTGAAGCAAATAAGAATTGAAGGAAAAAGCTGAAAACAACCCTGGTAGATTGTCAAAAAGAGCAGAAATGGCGAAAGAAAGACTGGAAAAGTAGAAGAAAATTCAGAAAGCTAAGGAGGAGAGGCAAAAGGTTCAGGATGAGAAAAAGAAGGCAAAAGAACGAATAAGAATTGAAAAAGAGAACCAAGATAAGATTTGACAAGAGCAGGAAAACTCAAAGAAAAGAAAATTTGAGGAAGACCTAGCTAAAGTTAAGCAACAAATTGAAGACATGGAAACAAGGAGAACATCAGTAGAAAAGAGAAGAGTGGAATTAAAGAAGGAGAGTTACAGAATTGGCAAGGAATTGTGCAAGCTAATGGAAATGGATTGTAATGAAGTAATTTATTTATCAAGTGTGTCTCATCAACATCAGCAGACAGAAATTGATGCATGTATGCTTCAGATGCTAACAGAAGAAAATGAACACTTAAAAAAAAAGGTTGGCCAAAATGTGTAGTTTTTCATGTGTAGCTGTGAGGAACTATGTACTTTCTTTACTGATCTCTCAAGCAAAGTGTTTCGTCACATTTTCACCTATTTTTCCAC
>WLWD01003278.1_pt1 | contig 26012 bp, 15 predicted proteins | sample 6712731 | NCBI WGS metagenome assembly WLWD01 (sample SAMN12718690, study PRJNA576275) | sponge metagenome | isolation source: marine sponge | host: Mycale hentscheli | place: New Zealand: South Island, Marlborough, Capsize Point | collected 2014-11-01 | reverse complement strand
AAAGTGTCCAAACAGCCACAGTTTGCAGAAAAGGTGGAACATTCTTTCAAAGCTTTCTTGAGAATGGAGGACACTGGAGGTCAGCCGGAGCTGATGGACATGCTACCAGCACTCACTATAGGACCTGGCCTCTATTTACTGCTCTTTAGCTACAAGTTCAAGTTAAATGAGGAGTATCAAGTTTATTATCAAAGAGCTACAGGAGAGACAACTGCACCAGAGAAATCAGAGTTCACGCTGCAAGAAATGCTTTTGCGTACTCTTGCCAGTATATCTTGTTTCAGTTCCTCCACCCATCTTCAACCTCTACCAGAAACAGACAACCCACCCATCATTGGTGAGACACCTAGAACAGACGACTCAGCCATTGGTGAGATACTGGAGTCTTCAAAGTCAGTCGCGTATATAGTGGGTACTCACAAAGATAAGGTTTCTGAGGAAGACATCACTAAAGTCGACTCACAGCTTCAAAAAGTGATTAAAGACACTAACTTTACAGACAATGACATAGTTCAGTTTTGCTCAGAAGACAAGCTTGTTGTTTCTTTGGACAACATGGGAGGCGGACGAGAAGAAATCGATCATTTGCATCAGTTACTAGGAAATGCCATGGAGCAACATTTTGAAAAGTTAAAAATTCCGGCTGTGTGGCTTCTGTTTAGCTTGTGTCTTCGCATGAGAGAGGTGAGGACAGCCAGCCTGGAGACCTGCTTGGCCTTGTCCCATGCCTTGAATATGACACCTCATGAGACCAAAACAGCTCTGTGGTTTCTTCACCACCATGCTGGTGTTCTGATGTATTTCCCCAGGGTGCCTTATTTGGAAGACATAGTCATCATAGACATCCAGGTAGTGTATGACAGTATCACTAGTGTCATTCTTAAAGCCATGAGCTTTAATATTGTAGGTCAGGCCAAAGCCGAGAGATTCAGGAATACAGGTCGGTTCACCATGAAAGATTTGAAAGCAGCTACAGCTGACATTTTAGGAGATTTGATTCCACCTCATCAACTTGTATCTTTGCTTGATCACCTTCATATCGTAGCTGAGATTGTGCCAGTTGAATCTTCTGATACTAACTCAGTGTTAGAAGAAGAGAAAGAATACATCATGCCTTGCGTGTTAGAAAACACTAGTGCAAAGGAACTTGACTTATTCCACAAAGAATCCTATCGATCATGTTTTATGGAGCCTCTCTTGATATACTTCCGTTGTGGGTTTACTCCTATGGGACTCTTTCCAGCTGCAATGGCTTGTTTCATATCTAACAAGTCTTTCTTATTCATTAGAGAAGGAGTCAAGAAAAACATGGTTCACTTTTTGTATGGAATAAAAGGCGTTCGTGTAACATTTACACAGTAAAAAATGGGGTGTAACGATACACCCTTACTAGGGTGTACTGAAACACCCTTGCGGAAAGGGGTGTAACGGTACACCCTATGGTGTATCATAACACCTTATGGTGTACTAGTACACCCTATTGAGCATAACTTTTAATAGAAGTCTATGGAAGAATCTCATCATATATTTTAGTTGAACTTTGTTCATTTTCTTGTTAACTGAAATTTGCTCTTACAAACTACTTCACAAGCTTTTGTTTGTCAATACACAGCACTAGTCCTTATAATATATGTGAAGCCCACACCATTGCAACAAAGGCTACAGTCTAAAACTGGAATGACATACACTTTACAAATTGTAAATAATACAATGCCATTTAGCCTATTCTAATGCTTCAGCTTTAGTCCTGCATATTTGACGACCCTTTTCCCAACATACATTATTACATCGGCAAGGATCATCAATATTGAACTGGTACCTCAGGGAATTTCCTGTTATAATTGTTAACCATGATGATCATTTACCTAACGACTATATTTATTTCACTGGTCATTATATGAATGCTAATAATGTTTATAAAAATAATCATCAATTGAAGGTTCCATAACTGAAGAGAACAGGAGAGCTGATCTTCACTCATCCATGATGGTGCGCATTCTCTACATAACATGCAAAACATATGTTGAATTTACAAGTACAGTAAGATCAGATTTTCCTTTCAGTGAAGTAGCTATATGACCAATATCCCCAAGTCCACCCCACCTTTATTTCTTAACTACCTTCAGTATCCATACCTTAATGAAATACCACACAAAACAGCTGCTTATAGTTCAATTTATTCTTAGTATCTTTAGCATGGACAACACAATAGATTACAATATTATGTATACAAACACCACGTGTCTTAATTCATCCAGGTGAAACTTTGTCAATCTCGTCACTTACTATCATATGCTAAGTTTCCCTTTACCAGATTTAAAATCGCCCTTCAAATCTGGCAATGGTCAACATTTGAACTTTATTGAAAGTAACTTAGCTGGCAAACCGTTTTTTTTTTAAGAGCAAATTATACTTGGGCTCATTGTGTGTGTGTGTGTGTGTGTGTGTGTGTGTGTGTGGGTTTGTGTGTGCAGTGTGGTGTGTGTGTGCAGCAAGTATACACATTTGCATTTTGTGACCCTTGCAGTTCATAAACCTGACATATAGCTCAGCCATCACACATTGCCATAACACTACCACTTACCATTTCAAAAGTACCAGTAAGATATTGCCCATGTTCAATGATCATGAAGAAGTGTATTTTACCTATACAAACATGCACACATACATACACATACACACAAAAATGTAATGGGTAACTTGAAGTTAAAAAAATACAAGTTAGTATGATTAGAATTGATTATTATTTGAGTGTGCTTTGTTTAGATTTTAGGGGAAATGTTGGGCCGGGGAGAAATGCAACTGCTGCTGAAGACTGAACGAGTCAGAAGTATCATGACGTGTTATTCAGTCACTATTTTTGGCTAATTTCAGTTGAAACAATGGACACACTGGGAGCAAGGTGATAGAAGTTAGAGGATTTGTGACATAAAATAATCAATGAGACGAGAGGCTAAGTCAACTGATTGTCTTCTACAGAGAGTATCTGTTGCACTTCAAGGGGAAACTTTACCTCAGCCATGGGTAGCATGCGTTGTCTAAGATATCTGCTCTCTTTTATATTATCATTATTATTATTTATTATTATTATTGTTATTTTGTTGTTGCTGCTGTTGAAATATTGCCAAACAACTCTTGATATACTATGAATTATATTACATGCAATTACTTCTGTAATAGTACACAGCGTACATTGCCCAATGTATGGGAAAAATTGCCGTTCAATTGAAATAGGCCGCGGAAAATGAAATAGTATGGCTGGAGTTGAGATAGAACAGTTTGCAAAGTGAGGGGTTTTGCTTAAAAGTTTATTTAAAGTAATAGTGGATTAGGTTAGGATTTAGGTGTACTATTAGCGAGTGATAGCACTAGTAACCGTAGTCGTAAAGCAATAAACAGTACTCGGCTTTGCCTCGTACCATTTCAATTGCATTACTTGTGTTATTAATCCCAAATACCATGGTTACCCGTGTTATTACTCATACCAATATACCCCACACCAATAGCACATTGAAAAACGTTTGGGCTAAATCGCCACTAAATTGAAATGTCCCATAGAAAATGAAATACCTTAAGGTAGCTAATATTGACAGATACTTATTTTAGTGATTTTGGCTTTTTTGAGATTTTAGGGTGCTAGTTTTGTGCCAAAGGAATATGCTATCAGTTCAAGTCTAATACCATGCTATACTGGGCCCATGACTGTTATAATCAAGGTATTGGTAAGTTAAGATTTTATTCCAATCAAGAGCAAAATCAAGTTGAACTTTGAACTAGCTAAAATTAGCTAAAATTAGTACCACAAATAAAAGTTACCTTAGGTAGCCATAATAAAATAGTGTTGGCTGCATGTTAGGATGTCAGTGTACTATTACCAAGTAACAGCATGGGTAGTCGTGGTATTTTGGATGAATAGTACTCATGAAGCAAAAAAAAAAAAGCTCTCAGCTTCACCTCATTCGATTTCAATTACCTTACTTACGCTATCCTGACTACCATAATTACCCGTGTTATATTCATACTAACTCACATTATTCTGTCTCATGTTTTGCTGCCACTATGACACAACAAATCCTTTTATCATGACCACCAAATCTATATGAATATAAACAACAACACACTCACACACAAAGTACATTGACTCACACAAACCGTTGTTTTTCATCTATCAATAACTAGAGCTGGACGATATTCCGGTATTATCGTTGCACCGCAATATTAACCTGATATCGGGATACGATATTTTGAGAATGTCCAGATATGATCGGTTCACGGTATCGTTTTATAGGAGCAGCCATTTTTGTTATAATGGATAGATAACAAAGTTCTTACATCAATAGCTAGCGGGTGTGAACACTCAGTGGTAATTGTGCAACACCTGTCTAAAGTACCACAAACCTAATCAACAAACACAGTTAGGCAACTGGGCTATCATCGTGATGAGGTATTAGCCAAGACAAGCAGGATTCACTAATCAAATGGTACTGTCCACACATATTGTGCCAATTTTTTTTCCTACCGGATGACCAGCTCAGTTAGAGAAATAAAATCCAGCAATACTCTTAAACGCCCTCACAACTGCTTACATCTTCAGGGTTCTATGTATGTAGTGGGAGGGGAAGCCACATATCCAAGACAAGGTGTAAATAGAGCCAGGATATTAGTTATAAAAAAATATTGGTTTTAACTAATTTATAGCCCGCGGGCATAGCTAGTTACCGCTTGAAATTTCTATTTGCAGTAGTACGGCTGCTGGAATGGCAGGGAAAGAGTCTGTCTTTTATTCATTAAAAGTGCTGTTTCAACAAAACAGAAATGTAACCGTAATGCACCCAAAACTATAATCTTTAAATTAATCTAGCAAGTGTTAGCTTACACGATTCAAGTATAGCTGATAGCTAAATATATTTTTTATGGTAAAAATAAGTCTAGATAGCCACCTATCCCTGTGTACAAAATAAGGTTAACAAGTCGCGGTGTAGGTACTAAAGTAAACCCTGGCCAAGTTCCAATTGTTTTGTTATAAATGTTTAACTACTGAGTTGCAAACCTAGCTAGGAAACGCTTCTGTCGCAACTGCTACTAAACCTCAAACGTTCGTAACAAAACCAAAACATTTTGTATATTATAGCTCGCTAGCTATGCTCCTTACTTACAGCTAATTAGCTAAGTGCAAGTTGTAGCTAATTGTTACACAAAGAATACATAACAAACTTTATTTCCACCACTTCTGTTTCCCCCCTATTTTTCAATGGTTGCTATGAACTATATCAGAAACCAGCTCATCAACAGGAAGCCACACCCATCATCTGCACCCACCACACAATGGCCAACAGGAAATGGACCCACAGGTGACGTCACAGAACCACACCCCCAACCACCACCCCCGCAGCCGAACACTACCATACCCCCCACCACCATGTTTCTAAAGAGTCACCTCCACAAGGCACACAACAAGAAACAACACTAACCGATTAAGCGACAACCAGACAGAAGCACTGAACCAGGAGAAGCCACTCCCACACAACCACCCCCATCCCCCGAGATAGCTTCACAGTAGCAGGGAGCATGGACCACGATGAAGAGAGAGGCAGACACAACACCTGTAACGCAGCTACAGAGACCATCTACACCACGATAAAAACGATTGTGAAGAGTTGCGATCAATCAAACACATTGGGACAGATGATTAAATCTAAACTTCAGTAAGGTCCATCTAATCCTAACCAACCCAGTACTACAGACTGATGCACTGAAGGAAATGACACCCGCCCAACCCACCCAACTAACCTTACCCAATTACCCCACCTATCCAACCCCTACCAATCCTACCTACCACACCCACCACTACCTTACCCCCTACCCTCCACCCAATTCACCCCATGTCCCTTACATGTGCCTTCCGAGGAATCCACAGACCTTGTCCTACAGTCAGGTGACTGCAAACAACAGACCTACAAACACACAAACAAGAAATAATAACAATAGATACAATAGGAATAACAATTTTTCACTAAAGGGGAAATCTCATCCCCTAATACTAATATAGATAGCTAACATACATAGTCAACTCAATTAGCATACATGTACATATAACAGATATTCAACTTTATCATTTGATCGACCATAAAGAAACCAGTGAAGGCATCATTAAATCTAAATTAATTTTCAGAAGTGTGCATGATTCGTGTGAAAGATCATCTACACAACAACATACACCTAAAGCTCTCCTGTGCCCCCTCCATTCACATGCAAGCAGATTATTTTTTTCATACCCATAGCCAGGGGGGTTCGGTTTAACCCTTTTCAGTGACCAGAAGTTAATAATTAGCCACAATATGTACCTCGTAGTCCAAAGGCCTAGCCACCACAAATGTATAAGACTAGCACCAATTATCCCAGGTACCACAAGGCATGCAATTGCAGCTAGCGTGCACAGTGTTAATACTACGTGCGTGCACAGTGCTAGCACTCAGCACACAGGTAAGTCAAGCTATGTTACATTTAATATTTTAATTTAAATTCTTAGTTACATGGCATATGAACCTGTAGGAGTTTGAGTATCAGTTCATCCCTCGTTGTTATTAGAAGCCCACTATGCGAGAAGTCTATTGCACTGTCACAGTGGCAGAGAATCCAGGGGGCAGATGAGGGCTTGAGCCCCCTTACTTTTTAGGAGGGGGACTCCCCCCCCCATATTGTGGGATAAAGGAATTTCAGAATACTTCATAGAGGTTAAAGTCAATTACAGCAATCAAATTTCATATACTCTTAAAAGTACTAGCTATTCATGTACAACATGATGCACTCTCAGTGTATGATAGCCAACCTGACAGGTGGCCGTCTTAGCACCTCCCCCCTCCCACTTTTCATATGCTGTCTCTGCCACTATCAGTTAAGTATTCATCAAGGCCGTAGGAAGTGGTATGGCTGGTTGGGTTTTGGCCCGACCACTTTTTCTGCGAGACCACACCCCGACCTCACCCGCTTACTGCTTACACTACTCAGAGGTCCATTACCGCGTGCTGTTCGACACCAGCCACGCAACTTAGACTTTCCTGAACCAAAGTTTTGGGAAGGATAGGCCCGTATTAAGGAGGGAGTTCCCTCCGGTTTTCTAAATGGCCTTTCCTCCATTCAAAGGTGTAGTGCTCTGCCAGACCTCTGCCTCCTTGGATACAATAGAAGAAAATAGCTAATAGCATCTCGTGCGGGCTCTCAAGAAAGGCCAAACTAAGGACCATTCATATAAATTTTAAACTTTAGTGTTTTTGTATTTTATTGTATTTCTAAAATTACGATTTTGAACTTTATTGAGACCACACCCATTTCCTGGCCAGACCACTTGAAATTTGCTTCCTACGGCCTTGTTCATTCAGTATTCAATGAACTTAGCTATAGAGACTAAATTAGTGTCATCAATATAGATAGCTATCTACATCAACATTTTTAATTATGTGTAAAAATGATTGAAGAAAACAAAACAGTGGATGTGGCTTTCGGTGCAAAATTAGAACCCCTAATTCAAAGTGCTGGCTATGGGTTATATGTGCCAAAAACATTAAAACTCACCTTTTATAACTTTCCTTGTTAAAACATGCATGGCAGCTGAGCCCCCTCCCGTCATCGCGTCATAGAGTATACGTCCACAAGTCAGTAGAGACGTCGTCGCGTATTTTTTCCCGGCCCACAATATCCAAAGCTAAAAACTGAGGAATTGAAGAGCATGCGTGCAGAGTGGGCGGAGTAAGTTTGTTTAAATTACTGCGCGCCGCTCCAGACTATTCGTAGCTAGCGAGCGTGGGGAGAAGTAGTGGGGGTTGTGATGGGGACATCCAACAAGTAAGTTGTGTTAGTGTGACTTCATAAAACATATTTTCCTATTGTATTGACTATCTGTAAGTTTGTTTAAATTACTGCGCGCCTCCAGACTATTCGTAGCTAGCGAGCTAGCGAGCGTGGGGAGAAGTAGTAGTGGGGATTGTGTACCTTTACCTAATACATAGTTAGTGGGTAAAGGGGGTAAACCATGTCCCTTTACCTATTACATGTCCCTTTACCTATTACATGTCCCTTTACCTATTACATGTCCCTTTACCTATTACATGTCCCTTTACCTATTACATGTCCCTTTACCTATTACATGTCCCTTTACCTATTACTTTTTTTACCTAATACTTTTGGTAGAACCAATACATAGTTAGTGGGTAAAGGGTAGAACCATGTCCCTTTACCTTATACTTTGGTAGAACTTAGTCTGGTCAAATGCAATAGTATGACCTGTTCTGCTGACTCATCATACATTGGTGCGTGAAATGTTACCACAAAATGCGCACAATTCTGCAGCACACGTTTCATTTTTTTAGCTTGTTAATTAAAGTGTGGATGCAGAAAGTGCAATGAGGGAGAGCATGCAGTTATTTGGTGTCACTGAAAGAAAACATGAAAGAAGCTATATGTGGAAGTCACTCTGATCTAACAGCTTGAGTTGTTGCTCCAGCTCAGATATTTTGTGAAGCTTAATAACGTCACAGCTTCTTTTCTAGCTAATAACATATAATTTCTTCCTCCGCTTCTTCGCCTGAACAGTAGATAGATCACTCCTGCACATTCAGCAAGTCGCCATTGCTAGCCCGTCTGGATGCTGCAGCAGAGATCCGATTTTTACACACATTTTATTAGGTTGCATTTGACCAGACCCTTTCCCCGCTATGCGGTAGGTAAAGGGTCTGGCTATGCCAGACAGGTAGAACTATGTACATTTCTATTTAATACTTTGGTAGAACCATGTCCCTTTACCTTAGTGGGAGTCAGCTGGTGAAAGAGTAAATTTGAAGAAACTAAAGCGTTTTTATCATGGTTATATGTATACTAACATATACCCAAAATCATATGTAAGCCCAATATTTCGTGTGGGTGTTTCTGTTTTGTTTTATTTTTCACTAGTGCACAAAATTTCTATTGGGTAAAGGGTATCAGTAGTTGGTAGTTGGTAGTAATCAGGTAAAGGGTCTAGATTTTTTGGCCCATTTCTTTGCTAATGGAGTTTGCCTTGTGATGAATAATAGTTGTGTACTTATAGATTGTAACTACAATAATTACTTAACACAGTATCAGTACAATTATTTCGAAAGGCCTGATCAGACAATCACATCTCAATCAGTTAGCCTTGACACTTGGTACAAATTGACACTATAAAATGTTACGTAAATTTAGCTAGAAAATGGAGGTATTGATTCCTATGTGATAATTTATAATCTGAATATTTCTGTTTTCATGCAGGTGTACTTGATAACCTAAAACAAGTCCCTGTAGAACTGTGGCAATCTGGAGTATTCACAGATGTGAGATGTTTGAGTAAGTTATTTCCTAGGGGGTGGTCAGTTAAGTACTAAGTTGCATGAGCTATGCACATCTGAAGTTTCGTGTGTTTGTAGATTAACTTTGCCCTGCGTTTAGCTCCTCTTAAATTCACTTTATTCTAGTCTGAATACCTTGTCGTGTCATGCCCTTGGTCTTTCATTGTGTTCCTCCTTATGTACATGGCTTGAGTCATGCAAAGCCATTTCTAGCATTTCTTTTTACGCATAAAGTAGATGTTGAGTCTTTAACATGACGCTGTCCCACCCATATTTTTCCGACTGTGAAAACATTTGGGAAAATATGTGAATTTTAAAATAGGAAACCTATCTGACTGAGAACACTGACATTTAAATGATGTTGAAAATTTTTACCAGACAATACCTGTATGACAGAGATAGTGATGGGAAGGGGGCAGGAGGGAGTAGCCCTCTTATCAATTTAAGTGCATACTAAGGTGATATTTATGAATCATCACTTTATTGCCAATGTTTGTCAAGGCAACATAACGATTAACTAGGACCTGTATATAGTTTGGTTTGGTAAATGGTCGTCATGCTAAAAAGTAATGCCTCTTTAGAATACTTTGGCAAACAGTGCAGGCTCTTTCATTGAAGTGAAGCCAGTGGGGAAAAACTAAACATCATAGTTCAGAAAGCTACAATGTGGTATTTTAAGAATTTCAAGGATCCACTATACAGCATAGTCTGGCTTTGCCGACTCTTACCTCCTTTTAATATGGTGCGGGGGAGGAGGAAAGGGTCTGGGGACTTCAATGATCAGTCCAGAGCGCCAGATTCTGGCGCTAACCACCCATTAAAAATATTCACCGCAACGCTTGTATACTTCGCCTCAAAGAGATTGATACCTTCAAACCAGAGCGAGGTCGTTTGATATAAAGTAAGGCAATCTTTTTCATTACCATGCAATACAAGCGCCTTCTGAGACTGACATAGCATATAAATTGCAAAGTGAGGGACCTCTCTTGGATAATAGACAGCAGGACTACCCAAGTGTCCATAATTAGGCTTAATTAGCGCATGCACAAAAATTCATTTTGAACTAGTCATTGGCACTAGAGTCCCCAGACACTTTCCTCCAACCCTGCACAATATTAAAAGGAGATAAGGGTTAGCAATGTCAGGCTATATGCAACGGTCATTGAATGTCTTTAGGTAAAGGGTTTTCATATTAAAATATCTTTTTTATAACTAAAAAGTACTTATATATATGTAGGCCACATAGGAGTTGTATTAATATACAGAGGTCTCCACTAGTTTCACGATGGTACACAATGTTTCATAGAGCAGTCAGGTGTGTAGAGTGCAACCTAGTCTACAAGTTATCGAGGAAATGTGTATACCATGGCATATATGCCTTTACTTGGTAAAGGGTCTAAGTAGAATATTAGAATTAGTTGTGTGTGTGTGAGAAGTCGTAACCAACTAAAGTGAAAATAAACATAGAATGAGGATTTATTCAGTGATTGTGTAAATGCTTGGCTGTTCAACTTTGAGTATTTTTTTAAAAATTATAACTAGAGTGAGTGTTTGAGAATGGAGTCAATTCAAACAAATACATTTGGTGATTTTTCAGCATATTATATGATCAGTCTGAAATTGAATATTTATAAATATTTAATGTTATTGTTATTTCCATTTAGGCGAGAGTGTGGAGACCTTCAGTGCACCAATTTCCTCAAAATGTCCAGAAATTTGAAGAAATGACTGAAGGTTATTTCTGTGAACAATACAAGCAAACTATAGTGAAGTCATGAACATGATTATCATTTATTTTACTCATATTCATTGTTTTTATTGAATGTACTGTTATAAAAGAAAGTATAACAAAGAAAAAATGTGAGAACTGTAGGGGCGTAGTAATAACACTGAAAAAGGTGCCCACTAAACATTACTAAGGGTGTACTAAAAGCACCACTAAAGGTGTTCTGGATCACATGCTAGAGGTGCATGCATAACACTGTCTAGAGTGCCACACAAACGCCTACAGAGGTGTTTAAGGGTGTTTCATTACACCCTGTTAGGGGGGTTAAGGGAGCACCATGTGAGGAGTTGTAGAGGAGGCGCCGTTCTAACACCCCATAAGGTGCCCATTAAGCACCCCATTTTTTACTGTGTACATCAGTAGCCACGTCAGAGTATTATATCCCTCTGGTTAATGACAGTGTCTCACTTCATGGTAATGAATTCACTTGCTATATCACTAGAGCCAACTCTGGAGTGTTCAATCAAACCCTTTCATTGACTGTATTTGGTAAGTAAGAGTCCTTTAGGCCTGTATGCCGTGCTGCATGTGCCTTGCCACACAGACTACCACACAGACACTACACACTATATATGTGCATCTCAGTATAAATAGTTAATGATAGAGTTAAGTGCATAGTATTGTTCATAATAAGATAATAACTTTAATTGATAACAAATTTAAATTGTGTATTGTTCATGATGAAATGATAAAAAAGTCCATATTGTTAGTTTTTACGCTTTTAATTGTTTACGATCGGAACCCCTTTTTCATGAATAATTTTACTAGGGACCTGTGGTTGAATCCACGAAGTCGATGAAGCAATTTAATGTCTGACGGCAAATTCCTACATAAGAATTGATGAGCATAACCTTCACTCATCTAATGTAATTGTAGTGTTAGGCAAAAGGATCCGCTGAATAATTACTAGTTAATGTAATTAAGTTGCTGACCTATTGGGTACTTCTATCATAAAATGGATGTTGGTTCCTCCTTTCTACACCTACAAAAACTCAATAGCATTGTCTGTATCTATGTCAGTTGTATCCTTCCTGTCTACTTTTCCAGCTCCTCCAAACTGAATAGGATGACCTTAAAACCATTTGGGTGTGTGTATATATTGGTGAAAATTACACCAACCATCTATAACATTTGAGGAATGTCCAGTCTGCCATAACCATAGAAACGGTGGCTTCAAATGCTCCCAGTGTGATACTTCCACTATTTCATTGACTTTTAAGTGGCTTCCACTGAAGAAAAACAAATCCATACTCTTGTAGATACTACAGATTTTCATCCATATTTTGGGCATCTCCAGAAATAAGATTCTTTCTTAAAGAAGTTACAAATATTACCACATTTTTTACAACCAGCACTGCTATTCAATGCACCAATTGAATTCAACCAGTCTCCTCACTATTTGTACAGTTCTAAACCAAGTCTCTAAGCTGCAGTCACTAAGGTGATCCTGGCACATTCTGTCAATTTTTGCATTCACTTAGTTTGTCCGCATCGCGTGAGTGTACGTGATGCACGTGGTTTGGTGCAGCACAGCATATAGGACATAAAGTAAAACATGACCAGTTCACAATTGTTACTTGTCTTGTGTCAAGCTAACCTCCTTTTCATAGTAGACAAGGAAATAAAAACATGCAAAACAATGAGTATTTCTGCTTGAGCTGATAGAGAAAATATACAGGACATATTACATGACCACAACTATTTCTTTATCACTAGCATATACCAATTGTCATTGAATAAACACTCTTTCCCTATTCATGCACTTGCATACATATGTGCATTTTTAACGAGTCCTCAAGTTTTTTTAAGTACATATAATTCTGCGTTCAATTTTTTTTATTGTGGATACATTGTGATATATTCTTGCCTTCAAGAATCTTTCACCTGTTAGTAAAGCAAATCGACAGCCCACAAAACTTTTTACCAAATGTTTGACCATTAAATATTTGGAATTATATTGTACCTTTTTGTTCTCATGTTAAAAGTAAATGTTGTTTCCAGGAAGCAATTCACCCAGATGTCTCCACATATTTCATAGCTGACAGCCAACTTATAGCTACAATTGTTTTTTTCCCCAAGACAATTGCTTTTTGCATCCACCCTCTAGCACAATTATGTCTTTTTATTTGTATATTCCCTAGGCATTTTCACTTATTTGAACTATTCTCACTGATGATGACACCTGCATATGTGTCGAGACAGTTGTTTATTCTACGCTACTTCTTCACCACAGTAGTTTGAAAGGGTTGGTAATTCAGCTTGTAGAATTGGCTGTGATAGTTCAAAGGGGCTCTCTCACACCCCGAGCAGAGTTTTATAGAAAAAGATTGAATGTGATATCATGAGATATCTCGCCGCACAGATCATGTACCTAAACTTTTAGTGTGAAGATATCTAACATGAAATATAAATATAAATATATAATATATGTGACCGTCTACAGGAAAACCGGTCACAACGCGGCATGCGTAAATATCGAGAAATGATCGATCAATTTCTTAAAAATGTATTGTTTCAAGCCGACGGAAGGGAACGATTAGGTCTATTATAGTGGGAACGACTTAAGTTACGACGATAAAACTTGAGAGCTCAATATCTGGACGCCGACAATTCTGTAAGTGCAAAAAAAAATTCGAAGGGTGCCGCGTTGTGCCCGGTTTTCCTGTAGACAGTCACATATGTGACCAGCCCTAAGTAGTAAAATTGCTCTGAGTAGTAAATTTACACTCCATAAGTTTACTTATAATATTGAATGAGGAAGTGGGTGGAGGATGAAGCATGTTACATAAATAGAATACACATGAAACAGACAACAGTGGGTTCGAGTAAGAAAAGACACATGTGTAACATAGTTAAAAAGTAGTGGTTAACAGACTAGTGCTCTGCTGCATCTACAATATAATCAGACAAACAGGAAGATAGACAAACAGACAGACAGACACAGTCTGTCTGTCTGTCCATCTCTCCGTCCATCTGTCTGTCTGTCCGTTCATCCGTCCATTCGTTCGGCTGTCTCTGTCTGTCTGTCTGTCTGTCTGTTTGTCTGTACGTCCAACTGTCTGTCTGTCCATCCATCCATCTATTCATCTGTCTCTCTGTCTGTCTGTCTTTCAGTCTGTCTGTCTGTCAGTTTGTTTGTCTGGCTGTCGACAGACAGATGCACAGACAGACAGCAGACAGTTGATCAGGATGGACAAATGGATGACAAACAGACAGACATAGCATTGCTCTTTAATATTACATTTAAATGAAGTACCTGTGTTATTTATAAGTGAGGAAGAAAATTATAGTAAAAAACGATAATTAACCCTCAGCGGGCATACATGAGAGGGTTGTAATAGTCATCCTGTCTGCTTGTTAGTTTGTCTGTTTGTCTGTCTGTCTGTCTGCCATGCTCTGATTTTGGAGATTACCAAAAATTAACTGTTAATTTAAGTATGAACTTACTCAGGACGAAGATTTAGCACATTTTATTGTGCTCCTTTTTTAATTTCAGGCTAGTTGGTGACAAAACATGAAGCTTTCTGCTCTGCATAGGTATCAGCTTTTATGGGTAGCAACCCCTAGTGTCACGTCATAATCAAGTGAGCAAATAATTTCTTGCAGCCAGTGATGTAGTTTGTTTTATGCTCCAGGAAGTAAGCGTTGAAAATGTATACCGGTGGTTGTTTTTGGCTAGTTTAGCTTCTTCTCTTACGAAGACAGCATTTTCATGTACCATTTTCGTAGCTCCAGCTATATTGGTGCCTCATTAAAAAAGCTAACAGATTGCTTGTTCTTTTGGAAGGAGATTATAATATTGTAATAGCTATGCAGTGTTTAGTAGCACTGTGAGTTCACACATTTGGTGTTTCATTTGTCTTAGCATAGTTGTTGCAAACATTTAATAATGTATACTAAATGGCATGTTTTATGATCTCTCTTATTTTTTATACACTTAAAAGTTAGATTCTCACACAAACTTAACTTTGTACAATTTTTTGTTGCAGTATCAATACTGGAAGTGATTATACTTAACAATAATTTTTAATTATTTTATCATAATTTTGTAGTTCCATCTCCAGCTATTGGTGTTAGTGTGAGTACTTCAGGGAGTATAGTAATAGGATCAGAACTGAACTTCACATGTGCAGTATTTGAGTTGTTCTCTGGACTAACTCAATCTCCTATGGCTACATGGACTACTACTACAAGTATTCCAGGATCTATTGAACCTACTACTACTACTAATAGGACAGTTGCTGTGTTAAATATCAATCCATTGAGAGCATCTCATCCGGTGACTTACACTTGCCAAGGATCAATATTTACTCCTGTTGGAAGCAGGACACAAATGTTCCAGGAAACAATTACGATAAGAAAACCAAGTAAATACTGTTAAAGAAATGATACTTTTGCATGCAGATTTTGTAATGCCCAAAAAGATAATTAGTTATATATATTGTCTCTCTTTACAGACATTTTTTACAATATAGAATTGGTTGCCATAGAGAATCAAACCAAGGATTACTTTCTTAACACACAAGTGCTCTGCCACTAAGCTGCGATAACCAGCCAGCTAACAAACACTTGAATTCTGTATTTATACTGTTACTGCTATGCTATAGTGTCACTAGTGTTTGTATGCCGGCTGGTTGTTGTAGCTCAGTGCCAGAGTGCTAAGCTAGCGGTCCCGGGTTCAATTCCAGGTGGCGGCCAAATATTTTTTTAATTCTGTACTGTTAAAAAAGCCAGTGAAAAGAGAGAATACATCTAATGAGTAAAAGAAGGATGAGAAAGAACTTGTGAAGTGATAAAAATAAAATTCTATCTGGTATGAGATATATTTGAGTGTTTTACTGTTTAAGTGACTTGTGCTCAATTGCCAGTTCTTCTGGGGCTCATTAATTGTACAATATATTATTGTGTACATGGGTTTAATAAATTTCCTACATTATTTTACTTTCTGTCACAATAAATGTTCTGATGAACCACAACAATTATTCTCAGTTAATTATGTTTGTGGTTTGCTTGCTGGCCATTACTGCACTGTTGAGTTCACCATTAAAATATTGAAGAACCCTGACAGACTTCAACTAAAATTTATAATATCCAATCAGAAACCAATACTATTGACAACAACCATGTTATTGCAGTATTATTGACACTGAACAAAATATTACTGAAAGTTATATGTAGAATTTGATACCTATTGTTTAACTAACATGTTTGTATGACAGTTCCTGCTCCTGATGTTTCTGGTAGCAAATATAGTAGATTAGAACGCTAAATGCTTTTTGTATTTAGTTCCAGCTCCTACTATAGCTATTACTGGCACTCCTGTGAATGAAGGCTTCCATGTTGGTCTCACTCTCACATTCACAGCCACAGCTACTTTCAACAGTGCAGTAGACACTAATCTTACAATTCTCAGTTCCTGGACAAGTCAGAGAAATGTCAACACCACTGAAGTCACACATAGTGGCACTAATCCAATGGCGTATTCTACTACTTTAACAGTTGATCTGCAAGACACACAAAGTGTTCCAGAATCTTATTCAGTAGAATTTAATGTGCTTTCAACAATGTATACTATTGGAGTTTATACAAATAAGACAAGAAATATTACTGTTGAAGGTACGTATGCTGGCACGACTACATGAAAAAATAGGTAGCTATTCTCTCATTTGGGGTATGTAAATGGTCAGAAATCTTGATCTCTGTGGAAAAAGAAGCAGACTTTTTGAAGTTTGATATTTTTAATTTCATGTGTAATTGGCAAGTGAGTGTAATTAAAACCAGACTATATGAGGTGTTATTTGCCACTACATTAATAAATGTGTAAATATGTGTGAGCCATATTATAATTGGTAGCTCAGGTTATAAGTACCACATGGGTTGTGCAAAGCAGGTTAGCCTTGGGCTGACAATCCTTGAACTTTTATTTAATTGTTAATTAATCACATACCAAAGAATACAACACTATAGAATGTGATATGCCATTAACAGGATGTTATAATATTCTAATGTGCTTTCACAAACTGTAAATTCAGTAGTTAGATGAGATGAGAAACTATATAGCTAACTTTTTCTAATAAAAACTGTAGCTCATAACTGCAATTATCATTTACCACCTGCTACATTGATAAAAATTTGAAATGTAGCTAAGCTGCTTTGTTCGCTGTCCATGCACCGAAGCAAACCATTAGATGTTCAATTTAAGCGTTACTGTAAATTATTGGAATAAATGCATTATGTGCCTTTAATTATCTGCATAGTTATGTGACTCCCATCCAAGTATTACTTTTAACAAATGCAATGTCCACACATCTTCAAAATCAACTTTCTATTCCTGGTTTTCATAGCAATTCATAATAGTTAGAAACTTTAACTTCAACATATTCATCAGCATTTCAATTAAGTTAAAGTTTATGTGCACAGCAGTATTGCTAATTTGCTAGAGAAGTAGGAAGTTGGTGTGGCCATTATAACCACACCCAATTAATCAGACTCACTCATTCACTAAAATAATGAAATGAAAATATAGGTTTGAATCCCAACAGCAACAGCAGCATTTTCCTCTGAATATTCTTTACAAAAAGGCTTATTATGAAGACAGCATTTACGTGTACTGTTTTCATTGTGTGAGAGCTACATATCAACTTATTGATACGTCAATAGAAATGATTTTGTAATAGCTAGCTAGATTATAGAAGTGCTGAGGGTATGAACCTTTCGTACTTTCGGACATACGAAGCAAACAACATTCCAACAATAATAAAAACTAAAAAAGTAATAGAATCCACCAACACACAATGTCTATTCTGCTTTTCTTGCAATTTTAGCTGTAATTTCTTAAAATTTTATGTTTAAACAGGTGTGGCAAAAAAAATACTTCAACTGCACGGGAGGATCTAGGATTTTTTTTACTTGGGCTCTTTTTTTAAAGAAGAGTGAAATATAGCTATAATAGTTGTCCATTACACACATTGATTAAGAACTAATCATGAGAATAATGTTACTAGTATGTGCAGAATACCAATCAATCGAATCAAACTTTTAAAAGAAAAGATGCTGTGATGAAAATGTATAGGTGTCAAAATTGTAGTATAGATTCATAGATATATGGGTGCTAATCTATAGATTGTGCAGTGCAATAAATAGATTAGTTTCACAATCTATAGACCATGTGCCTATCTATAGATAGTTGTCAAAACTTCGACTTTATAAAATGCGCAGCACAGTCTATAGATTGTGCAAATTCATACAAAGGCAGAACATATATTTCTAGAAAAGAAATGTAAATACTGACAATCATTACTTACTTAAAGTAGCTAGTAAATAATTTTGTTTAAAATCACATCCACAAGTTAATTAAGTTTTAAATCAAACATTTTGTTGAGATATAAGTGTGCTTTTAAATATTATTAATGTGTTTATTGTTGTTGTTGGTTTTTTTTAAATTTTGTCAGCTTTTCCTCCACAAATTATTCAAGTACAGCCACAAGTCATTGATGTTCTTGCAGGAGAAACCTCTATTCTCTTCTGTAATGCTTCTAGACAAAGTACTCTATCACCTTCCACTACAATGGAAATCTTGTGGTTAAGAGGTAGCAATGAGATTATATCTACAACTTCAAACATAATCATAGCTGGATATCAAACTAGCACAACTGATCTAGTCTTAACAAGTTCTCTGACTTTCACTCGTGTCAGAACTTCCCAGGCAGGGACATACACTTGTGTAGTGAATATGACTATTCCTGGAGTAGTAGTAGATCATCAGGTCTCTAGGAGTGTCACTCTCACTGTTCAATGTGAGTTATCATGCATTAAAGTTTAATGTTGTCATTATATTATATTTTATAGTACCACCAGCTACTGCTGTTGTCCTGACTCATAGTAGAGATCCACCATTTTATTGGGGCACTACACTCACTCTAACATGTGTAGTTAATTATGACACTCAACTAGTGGATACTCCAGTCTCCTTCAATATCAGTATCACTGGACCAGACACCAATGCAGTTAATATCACAAATACCAACCAATCATATGTCATATTTAGACCTTTGCTATCAATCCATAATGGAACTTATACCTGTATATCAATTATTGTGTCTAATAATGACTCCACATTTATTTCTCCTAGCAGAAAAAGTATATCAAGTTCTTTTTTTCTGCAGTTAACAGGTAATAATAATACAGCTTTATTATAATATTTTATATTTATTGTTCATTATATAATATTAGAATTGCCACCTCCTGAAATATCAGTTCTACCAGCTCCTATTTCTGAGGCTGGGCAGTCAGTCTCACTTTCCTGTATAGTTACTGTAGTAGAGAACCTCATTGTTAATCCTCACATTGAATGGATGAAAGTAGGTAGCTCGACAATTAATGATCTAAATTCTACTGAGATGACTGCAGTAGTCACAGGAACTATTTCTACACTGAATGTTTCCTTTAATCCTCTACTAACATCACATGCTGGAGAGTATCAATGTAAAACTAGTGTTAACATTTCTGATGTTCCAGTAGTGTTCAACAACATAACTACTTCATTATATGTTGCAAGTAAGTTTCTATTGTAAGTGATGATGCACAGTGAAGCAAGACAGTATATTACACAAATTTATAGAGAGCTAGTAGTATTCATGTGACCATATTATATTAGGGGATAACAAAAAATGAAGCTGTGTAATATACTTTGTGAACAATTAGTTTACAGGACATTAAGAGCCTTAAGATAAATCACTACACATAGCATTGGTGTCTTGAAAATGGAACTGGTTCTCACATATTTAGAACAGCAGTACTAAATACCTCAACGCATTCATGAATATTTACGTAGCACATCTTTAATTTATATTCATATACTTTATAGTTCCTAAACCATCAATTACCATAGAAACTGTAGGAAGTGTTATACAAGGCACTAGTGCTAGTCTTATTGGTACTTCTACTGTAAACTTACATGTTGTGAATACTCCAATTCAATTCACTGGGAGATGGACAAGACAAGATGGCAGTACAGAATTTGAGGAAGTCACCTCAGTATCTGACTCTATAACTCAACAGAATATTTACTCCAATACTCTACTGTTCTCTACATTAAGCAATAACTCAACAGATGGAGGACTCTATATATTCTCTATTTCTCTGAACTCTCAGAATACATATATCTTACCAGTCGCTGCTAACAAAACTATATTTGTTAACGTGGAAGAGTATCCTCAACTCAATATTACAACACAAACACAAAAAACATTGTGTGGACAAGATGATGGACTCATTCTATCTGCTAGTACTATTCTATTAACAGGTACTGACTTGAATGCTACAGTATCATACACATGGACCAGAGAAAATAACACAGTCAGTACAGAGAGTGGTCAATATTTAGAATCAGCATCGCTAAGATTATGTTCCTTAACTAGAGAGACAATAGGGGAGTACAATGTCACTGTTTGTCTTCAAATAACAAGAAGTGCCATATACAATCATTGTTCAAGTGCTAACTATAGTATTACATTGGAAGGTAAGACAATTACATTAAATGATCAGTTGCTTATTGTTGTGATCTTGCCTATACTCATTTAGTTCCAGTTCCAGTAGTTTCCCTCACTATCAGAGGCTACCCTATCAATTCCAACTTTTATTCTGGACTTCAACTCAACCTCACATGTGCTATAAATATTTCAGTTTCTGTCTTAGACAACATCCAACAAATCAGAGTGATGTCACAATGGAGGAGATATAACTCAGTACTCACTCAAGACAACAGAAGAACTATTACAATGCCACAAGAAGTGGGGCCTATGTTATATCATACCAGTGTAATATTCAATTCTCTAGACAAGAGCAGAGATGAAGGAGATTATGAATGTAATGTAGATGTTATGATCGAAAGAGAAAACGGTCAATTAAGAATCATGAATACTGCTTCTAAGACAATAGCTATACAAAGTGAGTGTGATCTAAAACTTTACACAACTTATTTTATACTCTCTTGCAAATGACTACCATCACTATAAATGACAAATGAGCCTAAGCACCATTGTTTAACACTAGAAGATAATAATTAATCTTAGTAAAATAATTAAATTAACTTATCCTAATTTTAGCAATCCTCACTAATTTTTTTAATGACCATCATCAGGTTTAGTTTAGAACCCTATTCCAAAAATGTTAATGTGCACAGTACAAAAATTCAAGTTAGCAATTTTAACACCTATATAATTACTATTATTAAACTATGCAGGCATATACTTACAGATTTTGCTTGTGGGTGTTTCCAATTGTGATACTTGGAAGGTAAGTTAATTAACTGAAGTGTTTGTTACTGTTGCTATGACTATTCCTGAACAGAATAATGAGCTCAGCTTGAAGGACTCGGATATAGTAATGGCATTAGTGAATCTAGTGTCACTTCAATGTGGGTGTGACTTCACTACCTCTCAACTCACAGACAGAGTGTTCCTTTGTGATCCATCTTCTCCTAATGCTGTAACTTATCAAGCACAACTACATGGCACAAGACATGCTAATGTTTCCCAACTTGCTAGTATAATTCAAGGCTTGTCTCAGGAGACAACATCTATTCCTGTGCAATTTTCTCTTCTCTCCATACAAAGTTTCTGCATCGTATCATCAACTAGTTTGTCACCATGCAGTCAGAATGATGAGAAGAATGGTGCTCTACCAGTGAATATTATAGTATTGGTTGTCATAGTTATTATAGTAATAATAATAATCATGGTAATGGTTGGCATAATTATGGCAGTCTCCATCAGAACTTGCCAGAAGAGTAAGAGTGCTAAGTAAGTTAACAATTTAATTAAGATAATGCTGACTCAGTTATGTGATCAATTTACTCATTATTTAGAGAAACGGTCACTGCTGTTTCACTTGATACTGAAGGAGTTGATTCCCATGAATACGATTATATAGAGAAATACAGCATGTCTATGATGGAAACTAATCTCGCAGCTGAAAATGATGTGGCAACAACTCCATGTCCAGCTTATGCTCCCAGTACAGTGAAATTTGAAGAGAAAATCTCTGACGCCAATTACGAACCAATAAATCAGTTTTAGTTACTTTGTAGTGTAGTATTTTTTCCCTTTGTTATACGTCATAAATTGTGACCTACTCCTTGTTTTTAAATACAAAATTTACTCAAGAATCAACTGAGTGGTTGACTATACTTGGGATAGTCAGTTGCAATAGTCACAACTATGTGATTGCTACAGATACATACAAACACTACTAGTATCTCTAGATTAAGTTAGTGGACTACACACGTCTTTTTTATTTAAAATACAACGTTTCGATCGAAGTTGCTCGATCCTCTTCAGGTGGAATATAACTGAAATGGCTGGGTGATGGTGATACAGAAGTTTATATAGGTTTTTTTTTTTTTTGGTTTTGTTTTTTTTCTTTTTTTCAGTTATGCATTTATTATTTTCCTTACTTACTGACTTAATTATTGGTTATTCACCCATTTTACTCTGGCATTCCTCACCCCACTAGTCAGACTCATTCTATCATCTATTAACTCATCAATAAAAGCATCAATAGACTCTTATCAACACCTTCATTCAGACACCAACTGCTCTATTATATCTCATACCTATATAAACTTCTGTATCACCATCACCCATCCATTCAATAGACTCTTATCAACACCTTCATTCAGTCACCAACTGCTCTATTATATCTCATACCTATATAAACTTCTGTATCAACATCACCCAGCCATTTCAGTTATATTTCACCTGAAGAAGATCGAGCAACTTCGATCGAAACGTATTTTAAATAAAAAAGACGTGTGTAGTCCACTAACTTAATCTAGAAATTACCGATTCCACGTCAAGAATGACCCTTCGAAATCATACTATTAATATCGTTCTAACAAAAAAGTCATATTGATCATGTGAGTAATAAATTATTTAGGGAAAAATTTAATTGTGTCATCCTCTTTCAATAATTATGTGAACATATCTTTTCATATTGCTTACTATATATTAGCACTTAAAAGGATCTGTAATAAGAAAAACTTGGCAAATGAAAAGTGTCTGTATTAATAAACAGCCGCTTGAACATGGCAATTACATATTTAATTATATTATAGATTTTGTTAAGTACGAAATACAGCTGTATAGGATCAGAACTGAACTGGGTATGTGTTTTATACTAACTATAAATTAATTGTAGTTGAAATTCTTTATATTCAGGGAAGGAATTTAAGAATGAAACTCAGACATAATGTTAAAGGTTACATACTAGCTATAATCCGCTACTAAGAGGAAAACTTTATCAAAGCCATACGACGAGAACATGCCCTTCTGCTGTGACCCAATTCTTGGCATATACTACAGCGATAATCTCTCTGTGATCGTTTGTATCCACTGTCTTCTAATTGTTCTAGTCTATTCCATTTCTGCAAAATTTGCTTGTACGCTTCACTTTTTCTACGGTTTGTACTTTTTAGGAAATTGACGGTAGTAACGTCATTCAATTTCTCAAGACCTTATTGATTGAATTTACCAATGCAACCATACTTCTCAATGAACTCAGGAACATGATATACAAAAGAATGTATATATGGTGTGACATTTTTCGTCTGATATATTTTAAGAAACATTCTTACCCAGCTCTTCAAATCACTTTGTAACTCTTTAGAATCACAGTTAATCTTTAAGTAATTGAAAAGATCCCAAAATACTTTCCAAATATCTTGTATTTTATCAACATTAGGTATGGTTGGAAAATATTGAACTAAATCGATGCTATTGAAAAGCCTAGTTTTTTCAGGATCACTCAAATCTCCATTGTAACTGCTTTTTGTTCTCCTTAGAAGTCCACCATTTAAAAGGAATTTTACAGACTTCATTTAAAAAAAATTCATAAGCTTTCAAATGATTGTTTCCACTGGTACAGTTGGTTACTTTTTCAATCCCATCTGCTCTCTGCATATCTTGAATAAAAAGATTTATAAGCACATCAGCTATTCTTAAAAACAGATGCAATGAATCAATAATGACATGATCAATGGGAATGCATTCAAAAATTGGATTATTGCAGCATCCCAATATTTTTGATTTGGGTTCTTTTAGGCATTTATTTATATCAGCAATTGTTCTGGCACCCCTTTCGCCGCTAGAAAAGCAGACCAATCTTTAGTCATATCCCAGCGATCTATCGATGGACATTTGCACCAGATACAGGAGTACTTAGCATTGGCAACTTCAATGCCACATGCAAGTGCCAAAAATTTCGTATCCCCAACTAAAAAGTACTCTACTAAGTGGGTGTGGCCGTTAATTTCAACAGACAAAAGCGATTTGACTTCACTTACAATATCAAGAAGTGCTGCTGCTGCTATGCTGCTATCGTAATCTTCACGAATTTCTAAAATAGCTAGTGGGTGGTTACCAAACACAGATTGACATGTTTTACTTTCATTCAGTAATGTGAATGCAAAATTAAAAACATGAATATGTTTGGCAATGTATGTTCCATCCCCTGTCAATTTAACTTTTATTACCTCACCAGGATATAGCTCTACATTTTGACGATATGATAGTCTTTGCTGAAACGATTGTTGTACTCCTGAAATACCACTTGGTGCAGATAAAATTTCAAAAGATGAATTAATTTGATTGGATAATTCTTTTATTTTGTAAAGACTGGGCAATGAAGATGACAGTTGTGTAATTTCACGATATGCAGTATCAGAAAGATTAAATTTATCTTTCACGTAGAGAGCAAAGTGTGGGATTTTCTCAGGCGTAGATTCACAAGGTTTAAATACACCACTTTTTATATCCATTTTCTCCACCACTTCTGACACTTTATTTTCTACAAAAAAAGCAAGTTGACTGAAATGCTCAGAGAATGCTGATATAGTTGCTGATACCCCAGTAAAAAGCTGTTTTTTTTTTACGCTTCGGTGAGCTGCTAGACATTCACTCCATTTCTTGAATGAACCACTACGCTTTTTTTCACCTGTAGATAATGATACTGTGGCTTTTGTTTGCTCCTTTACAACATTTTGAGCTGTTTTAATCTCTTGCTTAAGTAAAGCACAATCATGTTCAACTTTTTTGCACTTCTTGATGAATGGAAAGATTCCAATTGGATCATTTCAGTGAATGTTGAAAACATCACACAGCTCCAATTTCAAAAGCATATATTTGTCTTTTTGTTCCACCTACTTTTGCCAAAGACTGCCCCATTCTCCAAAGCTTTGATTTAAACCGGATTCTTAGTTTATCAGTTACATCGATATAAATTTCACACTTTTTCAAAACTTTCTTGATGACGCTTTCATGTAATAATTGCTGAACAGAAAAGGAATGATTGCTAACTTCAGCATCAGGATCACCAGACAAGTCAAACAGTGGTTGCCCATGCTTGTTAGGATGTGAAATTGAATATAAGTAGTAGCTATAGTAACATTAAAAGTGTTATTTAACATTCATACTTGAAATTGTAAAATTAAAAAAAATCTATCACATCAGCAAGCTAAATACAATCAGCTAGCAATTATTATAGATCAGATGCAATGTATTATATTGGTACAGCATACTAGCAGTAGCTGGCCACAACTAGCTACATATAGTGGCTGCAATATTCAAATTAAAACTTGAGATCAAAATAAATTAGTATAGCTACTTTATAATACTCAATGCAGCTGCTGATAGGTTTTGAATTGCTATTAAACTAATTCTAGCTTTTAATAAAAAAGAGCAAACAAAAAGGGCTATTGTGAACTTACTTGTTGATGGAGTAATCCATTCCGATCCCGCAAAGAGACCGATCGGACAAATACCACAAAAGCGCTCCTTAGTACCGTTTCAATGGCGTTAAGTTTAGTATCC